>Ga0194132_10000061_pt1 | contig 191057 bp, 168 predicted proteins | sample TA2KigOf80mmetaG_FD_148612 | JGI IMG/M metagenome (GOLD analysis project Ga0194132, IMG submission 148612) | Freshwater microbial communities from Lake Tanganyika, Tanzania - TA2015054 Kigoma Offshore 80m | ecosystem: Environmental > Aquatic > Freshwater > Lake | place: Tanzania: Lake...
CGTGACGTCGGGCTCACCGTCGACCCGACGGAGCGTCCTAACGCCGACCCCCACGAGTGTTGCCACGTCCCGTTGGTCGTGCCCTGCCTGCCGCAGGACCTGTATCGCGTGCCGCGTGAGCATGGCGATCAGCCCTTCCCTCGCTGCTTGGTGCAGCGAGTGTCTGCGCCGAAGGGGTCAGCTCAGAGCGGCCAGCATTTCCGGAAAAGGAACGGTCAGAATTTACGGAACCCGCAACTGACACCCCCGTCCGCATCCGACGGCTGCCAAGGCGAGCGCCAACGTCATCGCCGCGGACCATCCGGCGCCTGGCGAACCCGCGAGAGGACCGATGATCCTCATGCGGCGACGCTGCTCCCAGTGGGCTGCGGTGCCCAGAAGAAGGCGATGACCAACTCGCGAAGCTCGGTGAGCGATTGTGCTCGGTTGATCGCTGTCCGCAGATGCGCTCCTTGTTCGAAGCCTTTGGTGTAGTAGGTGGCGAGCGCACGGATCTTGTTGATGACCCATCGCTCGTGCGACAGACGGAGCTCGGGGCGTGCCGAGCTGCGGCTCGCGCCAGGTGCACCGTGGCGGAAGCCTGTAGGTTCCTCGTCGTTCTCGGTGAGCAGCAGGTCGATGTAGTCGAGCAGGAACTGGCCGCGCTCGGTTCGGGAGATCGCGCGGGTAGGGCGGCCGGCAACGAGATCGACCGCTTGAGCCAGAATCCAGGGGTTCTTCAACACACCTCGCCCGACGAGCACGCCGGCCACGCCCGATGCGAGGCGCTCGACAATCTGTTCGGGCTCGACACAATCGCCGCTGCCGAACACGGGGATTGACAGTCGCCCGGCGATGTCGGCCACAAGGTCCCAATCGGCACTACCGGAGTAGCTCTGCGCCGCCGTCCGCCCGTGCACAGTCACCGCGGACGCGCCAGCCTCCTGTGCCAACCGAGCCAGCGTCGGCGCGTTGCGCTCCGTGTCATTCCAGCCGGCGCGCATTTTCACCGTAACGGGAATCTTCACGGCTTTGGCCATGGCTGCAATGACACTGGCCGCATGCTCGGGTTCGCGCATCAGGCTGCACCCGGCATTGTGCTTGGCAATCTTCGGCACCGGGCAACCCATGTTCACATCGACTATATCGGCGCCTATGCCCTCGACGATGCGGGCCGCCTCGGCCATCTTCGGCGGGTCGCCGCCGAAGATCTGGATAGAAACCGGCCGCTCCTCTTCGGTGAACTCCGCGTACTCCAGGGTTCGATCAATGCCGCGAACGAGCCCCTCCGAGCTCACCATCTCGCTCACGACCAGACCACACCCGCCCTGTCGCTTCACAAGCCGACGAAAAGCCGTGTCGGTCATGCCAGCCATTGGCGCGACGACGAACGGGGACGGCAGCGCCACAGCGCCAATCTTCATGGACGTCAGTGCTCTCTCACGTCGGCGACGACGATCTCCACCGATACCGCCCCGATGAGGTGCATAGGGATCTTCCTCTTGTCGTGACCGCGTCAGATCGCTCCGACGGCAGCTGGTCGGCGGGCTCGGTCATCCGAGAGGAGGGGTCGCGTCAGCAAGGGATCCGCAGCCGGTGCTATTTGGCGCTCGTGTTCTTCGCCTGCTCGACGCCTTGATCGTACGCCTTCTTCACGTCTTGATTCTTCCACTCGATGATCGCTTCAGCGCGCAGGCGGTCGATGAACTTTTGGAATTCGGCTCGCCGTTTGTCGGTAAACACCTTGTTGCTGATGTCCGTCTTGGCGTCCTCGAACGACCGCGTTTCAGGCGAGGTCATCGACTCGAGCTTTAGCAACTGATACCCACGAGGGGCGCGCAAGATCTCGCTCACCTGCCCCACCTTCATCGACTCGACGAGCTTTCTGAGATCGGCGTTCAGGTCCGTCAGGCTGAGCGGTCCGATGAGCCCCGCGTTGGCTTTCGAGGGCGAATCCGACAACTCGGCCGCCAGCGTCTCGAAGCGCTCGCCCGCCTGCACGCGCTCGCGGATCCCAGCGGTCTTCTCGCGAGCCTCCTCATCTAGGCCCACGTTGATCGTCTTCCCATCGCCAGGGACGCTCACGAAGATCTCGCGCAAGGTGATCGTCTGCGGTGACGTGAACTCGTCCTTGTGACCGTCGTAGTATCGACGGGCTTCTTCGTCTGACACGGCCACCTTGCCGAGTACCTCGTTCTGCTGGACCTGCGACACAATCATCTGTCGCTCGAGCTGCTTGCGCAGGTCGAGGAGCGTCATGTTCTCCTGCTTGAGGGCCGCCTGGAACTGCTCCTCCGACTCGATCTTGTTCTCCTCGCGGATCTGCTTGAGGATGGCTTGAAAACGGTCGTCGCTCAGCCGATACCCGAGCTCCTTCCCCCGCTGCAGAATCAGCATCTCGTCGACGACGTTCACGAGCAGCTCGGGTGTGACCTCGTCGAGCATCTGTCGGAGCTGCGCGTCGGTCGGATCACCCTCACGGTTCATGCCTCGCAGTGCAGCTACTTGCCGCGCCTCGAGATCGGACTTCGTGAAGATCTCGCCGTTCACCTTCACAATGATCTGCTCGATGACCTCGGCGTGGACACCAAGACCGAGCGCCAGAACGAACACCGTGGCGGCGATCGAGAAAGCCGCGAGGCTCGGACGCGCGCGTCGATCGAAAGTTTTCATGGTTAAGCTCTTCGTTCTACGTATCTTATTTCATCGGGGCTCCGCCCCGAACCCCGGCTCACTCGCTGCGTTGAGCCCCAGGCCCGTTCCGCTCCCTGCGGGCCGTTTTGCCGAGGCGTCCGGAACGGCCCAAGAGGTCGCGCAGCAGTCCGCCCACCCGGTCGAAGACGCCACCCGACCGGCGCGGGTCATCCTTCACCGGCCGCAGGATCTCCTCCTTCGTGAAGCCCGGCGTCACCTCGCCGGTCCGCGCACGAGCCGTCCACCATGAGGGGGTGGATGGGGCTTTCCCAGGCTTCCCAGCCCTGCTGGTCTGAGCCGCCGGCCGCGCCCCGACTGGCGCCGGCCCTGAGCGCTGCGGCCTCGCCGACGCCGTGGTCGGCGCCGCGTCGAGGGTGACCTTGAGCGCCGCCGGTGGCACGAGCGTCAATTCCGGCCGTTGCCGGACCAGATTGACCAGCAGAGCCGGATCGACCTTCGCCTGCGGCCTGAACGTTAGGACGACGGCGCGACCCTCGCGGTCGATGCTCTCCACGCCGAGCGCATCGGCCATCACGCGGATGCAGCCGTAGTCCGCCAGGTTCCGCACCGAGTCGGGCGGCGGGCCGTAGCGGTCGGTCGCCTCGGCCAGCACTTTATCGATCTCGTCCTCTCCCCGAGCGGAGGCCACCTTTCGGTACAGCATCAGTCGCTGGTTCATATCCGGGATGTACGACTCGTCGATGCGCAGGTCGGCTCCGAGGTTGACGGTCGCCCGGACGTCGTCTTCGAGCGGCTCGCCCTTGAGCTCGCGGACGGTGTCCTCCAGCAGCTTCATATACATCTCGAAGCCAACGGCTTCGATGTGACCGCTTTGCTCGCCGCCGAGGAGATTGCCCGCGCCACGGATCTCGAGGTCCAACGCCGCCACTCGGAAACCGCTGCCCAGGTCGCTGAACTCGCGGATCGCGGCCAACCGCTTCTTTGCGACTGGCGACAGATTGTCCTCGGGGGGAATCAACAGATACGCGTAGGCCGGACGGTCGGAGCGCCCGACGCGGCCGCGCAGCTGATACAACTGCGACAGGCCGTAGCGGTCTGCCCGGTTGATGATGATGGTGTTGGCGTTGGGAATGTCGAGCCCGTTCTCGACGATGGTGGTGGCGACCAGCACCTCGAACTTCCGCGCGACGAAGTCCAGCATCGCCCGCTCGAGCGAATCCTCGTCCATCTGACCATGACCGATCACGAGCCGGGCTTCCGGCACGAGGCGTTGAACCAGGTTGGCGATCGAGAGGATGGATTCGACTCGGTTGTGCACCAGGTACACCTGCCCGCCGCGTTCCAGCTCGGTGCGAATCGCGCGCCGGATGATCTCTTGATCGAACTTGACGACATTCGTCTGAATCGAGAGGCGATCCTTGGGCGGCGTCTCGATGATCGACATGTCGCGGATGCCGACGAGCGACATGTTGAGCGTCCGCGGGATCGGAGTTGCCGTCATTGTCAACACGTCGACTTTTCGTCGAAGCTGCTTGATGCGTTCCTTGTGCGCCACGCCGAACCGCTGCTCCTCGTCGACCACGAGCAGCCCCAGATCGCGGAACTGCACGTCCTTCGAGAGCAACCGATGCGTCCCGACGATGACGTCGACCTTGCCGGCCGCCAGGTCGTCGAGCGTCTCCTTCTGTTCGGCCTTCGTCCGGAAGCGGCTGACCATGTCGATACGGACGGGGAAACCCGCGAAGCGCTCCTTTAGCGTCTTCTGATGTTGGAAGGCCAGCACGGTCGTCGGCGCGAGAAACGCCACCTGCTTGCTGTCCATCACGGCCTTGAACGCGGCTCGCATCGCGACCTCGGTCTTGCCGTAGCCGACGTCGCCACAGAGCAACCGGTCCATGGGCGTGGATGACTCCATGTCGCGCTTGATGTCGGCGATCGCCGTCTTCTGGTCGGGCGTCAGCTCGTACTCGAACGCGTCCTCGAACTCTTGCTGCCAGTGCGAGTCCGCGCTGAAGGCATGACCGGCGACCGCCCTGCGCGCGGCGTAGAGCTTGAGTAGCTCCTCGGCCATGTGGCGCATCGCCTTCTTGACCTTGGTCTTCGCGCGCTCCCACGACGTGCCGCCCAGCCGATCCAGCGGCGGCTTGGCGGCGCCGGTGAACTTCTGGATCAAGTCGAGGCGCTCGACCGGAACGAAGAGCTTGTCTTCGGCCGCGTAGTGGAGCTCCAGGAACTCCTGCGTGGCTTCGCCGACGCCGATCTGCTTGAGTCCGACGAAGACGCCGATGCCGTGGTCAGCGTGGACAATCAGATCGCCGACCTTGAGGTCCCGGAGGTCCGAGAGGAACGCCTTCGTCGCGGACCGGCGGCGCTCCGGCGCATGGCGGTCCTCCTCGAAGACATCGGACTCGGCGTACAACTGGAGGGCGGCGTCCGGGAGGCGAAAGCCGCGCGACAGATGCCCAAGGGCCACGAGCACGGCCGCGTACCGTGCGTCATCGGCGCGCTCGACCGGCACGGCGTAGACGTCGTACTCCTTGAGCAGCTCAATCGTGCGCTCGGCGCGGCCCGCGCTCGCAGCCACGAATATGGTGGTCTCCCCTGCTTCGCGAAGCTTCTTGATCTCGGAGACCCAGTCGGGCACGCGGCCGTTCAGCTCCACAGTCGGCTGGCAGCGCACGTGATGCACGCCTGTCGCGCCGGCCTCCTCGAGGGACAGTTGGGCAAGCTCGGTGCCTGGCTTCAGGCGTTCGGCGATGGTGTGCCAGTCGAGAAAGAGCACCTCCGGTGCGGGCGCGCCGCCAACGCGCGCGGGCGCCTCGTCAAAGCCCCAAGCCACCTGCTCCGCGTGCTTCGTGGCGGCCGCCTCGACCTCGTCGCGCTCTGAGATGAGCAGCCGCAGACTCCGCGCGCGCGCCACGTAGTCGAAGACCGTCGCGTCCCGGTCAAGAGCGGAGGGATCGAGCACCTCGCTGTCGGGTTCGGCATCGGATTCGCGCGGCAGGACGTCCCGCAACGGGAGAATTGCCACCTGATCGATCGGCGCATTGGACCGCTGTGTGGCCGGGTCGTAGGTGCGCAGCGTCTCGATGGTGTCACCGATGAACTCGAGCCGAATGGGATAGGGCTCTGCGGGCGGGTACACATCGAGAATCCCGCCCCGCAGCGCGAACTCGCCGTGTTCGTCCGCCGGATCCTCCCGCCGGAACCCCGCGTCGACCAACAGCACCGCGAGATGGTTGGGCGCGATATCCTGCCCGGGCCTGAGCTCGATGGACGCGCGGAGCAGCCGATCGGGCGTCGACACGCGCGGCCGCAGTGCCGCCGCGGACACAACGACGACGCGCGCGGAGCGCCGCGCCAGCGCGTGAAACGCACGCGCCCGCGCGCAGAGCACCCCGAAGTGGGGTGTCAGGCCGCGATAGGGATCGACTTCATAGGACGGCAGCGGGAGAACCGCGCGATCGGCGTCGGCGGCGGAGAGCCCCTCGAGCGCGGCCAGGAAGAAGGTCACATCGGAGACGAGCTGCTCGAGATCCCGATCCGTGGGCGTGACCAGGACGACCGTGCCCCTGGGCATCTGATGAGCGGCCGCGGCCACGGCAAGGGCCTTGGCCGCCGGGCTGAGTCCGGCCAGGACCCGCGCGGTGCCATCGAGCCCGGCGCGTACGACGGCCGACTTGAGAACCGCTTGAAGGCCCAGCGAGGTGGAAGTGGCCAAGGTGAGAAGAAAGCCAGTATACGATAGGGCACTTACACGAAGTGGGCGCAGTCGCAAGTCACCAGCCGCACGTCTCAAGTTGCCAGCCACGTTTCCGGCGCGCTGACCGCGCGCCCTCGAGCCAGCCCCGTCGTGGCACGACGCGCCAAGGGCAGGCAACACCCTCATCGGCACTCGAGCGGCATTACGTCGATTCACGTAGCTGTTACGTATAATGACGTAATGGCGCCGGTCACCAATCCTTTCGTGTACGGCGAGATCGTCACGGCGGAGGCCTTTGCCGACCGCGAAACCGAGCGCGATCGCCTGCGCCGCGACCTGGAATCGGGGCAGAAGGTCTTTCTGATCTCTCCACGCCGGTACGGCAAGAGCTCGCTCGTCCGTGACGTGCTGCGGTCCCTGGCGCGAGACGGAGTGATCACGGTGGAAGTGACCGTCGCGGCGTCGAGCTCGTACGTCGGTTTTCTGGAGTCGTACGCCCGAGCGCTGGTCGCCGCAGAGACACCCGTGAGCCGCGTACGGCAATGGGCCGCGGACCTCTTGAAGGCGGTCCGACCCGAGGTACGACTGGAGATGCCTCCCACCGGCGACCCGAGCCTGAGACTCGCCTTCCCCAGTGTGAGGTCGTCGCGGGACGCTGCCCGGCTCGCCACCGCGGTGTTCGCACTCCCAGGCAAGATTGCCGCCACACGCAAGCAGCGGCTAGCCATCGCCTTGGACGAGTTTCAGGCCGTCGCGTCCTTCGACGAGGGCGGCGTCGAGCACGCACTCCGCGCCGCGGTCCAGGAGCAACGCGCGGTCGGCTACGTCTTCGCCGGATCCGAACCGACGCTGATGGAACGCATCATCAGCGCGAAGCGTCCGTTCTACAAAGCGGGCCCCGTGATACGGCTTCAGAGGATCGAGCCCGCCGTGTTCGCGGACTGGCTCGAGCGCCGCTTCAAGGCGAGCGGACTGCGTCCCGAGCCCGGGCTGGGCTTGGCGATCGTCGAGCTGGCGGGCAACGTCCCATACGACGTTCAACGGTTAGCACATGAGACCTGGGATGATGTGCACGATGCCGGGCGACGTGCCGCCACCCTGGATGATCTGCATGCCACGCTGACACGGCTGCTCAGTGAGCAGCACGCCGTGTTTGAGGAATCATGGCAGCGGCTCACCCTCGCGCAGCGGGCCGCGCTTCGCGCGCTCGTCCTCGAGGAAGGTCGCGAGATGCTCTCGAGCGACGTCCGGGCGAAGCACCGACTGTCCGGGCCCTCCAGCGTCCAGGCCGCGCTCGGGGCCCTCGTGAAGCAGGACGTCGTGATGAAGGACGGCCCGGTTTACGTGGTCACCGACTCACTCTTTCGTGAGTGGGTGGCGCGAAAGACGTTCTAGAGCGACGAGCTCCGTGGTGTCAGGACACCAGATCGCGATCGCGAAACGGGACGTGTGCGGATCCGTCAGCGGTGGGTGCGGATGCGGGAAACGATGGCGGATGTTGAGTAGCCGCACTCGACGGGCATACGGACCACTCGCCCGCCTCGACCCTCCACGATGTCGCGGCCGACAATGGCGTCAGCGGCCCAGTCCGCACCTTTCACCAGCACGTCGGGCTGCACCGCCGCGATGAGGGCGTGCGGCGTCTCCTCGCCGAAGAGCACGACTGCGTCGACAGACTCAAGGGCACGCAGGAGCTCGGCCCGCTCGAGCTCCGGAGTGAACGGCCGATCAGGCCCTTTGTTCCGCTGTACGGAGGCGTCGGTGTTCAGCCCGACGACCAGGACGTCACCGAGTGCACGGGCGGCCGCGAGATACCGGACGTGGCCAGGGTGCAGGAGATCGAACACGCCGTTGGTGAAGACAACCGTGTGACCTTGCGCACGCTGGCCGGCGGACCAGGCCGCGGCATCGGCGACGGTCATCGCAACTGACGACGGTGTTGGTCCCTGACGGTTCATTCGGGCTCGTTTCGGCCTGCCGTTGCCGGGAGGATGAATGACACATCTCCCGAAAACGACCATCGATGCGCTGGTCGATAGATCCCAACGTCGCGCGTGCGCGATTTCACGCGGAAGGTGTACAGGAGGCGATGGTAGTCGTACGGGTACCCATCGCGTTTGTGTACGGCGACATCGAGCTTGTAGGTACCCTCGACGAGATCGAGCGCCGCCACATCGAATCGAATCTCGACGTGTCCTGAGAGACGATCAGGGCTCATCTCCTCGATGTACGTGTTCGTGCCATAGCAGCAGACTCCGTCCGCGTTGAACAGGCTGATGCCGAAGACGAAGTCGTCGACGGGCTCGGCGGCCTTGACAAGCAGACGGATCGACATCGGATCGCCTGAGTGATACACGAAGGACGGCTGGCCGCCGTGGTCAATCAGCTCGACCTTCGCGATCTCGACCTCGCGCGAGCCCCATCGCCCTTCGCTCGCCAGGAACATGTCCTGGATCGGATTGTCGGCCTGAGCCGTCGCCACGTCTGTGGAGGTGGGAGCTGACGGCGTCGCCGCCTGCGCGGCCGACTCCCCCGCCGTCGGAACCGGTGCCTCGGCCACGCCTGAGGATGCCGCCGCGACGGCTCGGGCTGTCGTCGTGGCCAGCAGTGCTTCTTCACCCTCCTCGACAGCCGTGAGATACGCGTCGACGACCCGCTTGGGATCGCCGTGCGCCATCGCCCGGCCGTGATCGAGCCACAGCGCCTCGTCGCAGAATCGCTCGACGACGCCGAGCGAATGGGTGACCAGCAGAATCGTCTTGCCACGCCGCCGGAACTCCGCGAACTTGTCGAGGCATTTGTGAGTGAAGGCCTCGTCGCCCACCGCCAACACTTCGTCGACGAGCAAGAGATCGGGGTCGACGTGGATGGCGACTGCGAACCCGAGCCGCATGTACATCCCGGAGGAGTAGGTCTTCACCGGCGCGTCGATGAAGCTCTCGAGCTCCGCGAACTCGACGATCTCGTCGAAGCGCTTGGCGATCTCCTTCTTCGTCAGGCCGAGCATGATGCCGTTGATGAAGACGTTCTCGCGGCCGGAGATCTCCGGGTGGAATCCGGCTCCGAGCTCGATGAGCGCCGAGATCCGACCGCGCACCGTGACCGTGCCGCTCGTCGGCTTCGTAATGCCGGCCACCAGCTTCAGCGCCGTGCTCTTCCCGGAGCCGTTGCGGCCGATCACACCGTAGGTGACGCCCGGCTGGACGGTGAAAGACACGTCGTGCAGCGCGGGGAAGGTGTCCGTTGGACTCAGATCGCGCAGGATGCTCCGCTGCAGGAGGGCGCTCTTCAGCGTCGCGAACTGGCGGCCGCTGTAGCGGCGGTAGACCTTGCTGACGTGCTTCAGCTCGATCGCCGGCGTCACACGACCTCCGCGAACGAGTCACGCAGGCGATCGAACAACCAGTAGCCCGCCAGGAACACCGCGATCGATGCGACACCGAGCGCGAGCAGCCACCGCCAGTGGCCCACCGGGCCCGGAAAGAACAGCACCTCCTGATAGGTCACTGCGAGGTGCGTGAACGGGTTGAAGTCGAAGAAACGCCGATACGCCGCCACCTCCTGCTGCGACCAGGGGTAGATGATGGGCGTCGCGAAGAACCAGAGCATGAGGACGTTCGCGAGGATGTCGCGGATGTCGCGAAAGTGGACCGTCAACGCCGCGAGCGCGAGGGCGAGACCGGTCGTGAACACGAGCTGCACGAGCACCGCGACCGGAAACCAGACCAGACCAGGGATGTCCGGCGGGTGCTGGTAGATCACCAGGAAAATCACGACGATGGGCAGCGCCAAGGCGAAGTGCACCATGTTCGCCAGGACGGTCACGATCGGGAGAACTTCAGCCGGAAAGAGGACCTTCTTGATGAGATTCCCTCCCGCGATGAGCGATCCTGCCGCCTCGGTGAGTGCGGCGTTGAACCACGTCCACGGCAGGATGCCGCACAGCATGAAGAGCGCGTATGGCTGCACGCCCTCCACCCGATTCGGCATGATGGTCGTGAAGATGAACGAGTAGATCGCCAGCAGCAGGAGCGGGTTGATGAACGACCAGAAGAAACCGAGAACGGATCCGCGGTAGCGGGCCTTCAGCTCCCGCGCGACCAGGCTCTGGATCAGCCCGCGGTAGCGAAGCAGCTGGAACAAGTTGCTGAACATGGGCAGGCTTGCAGGATACAGGATCGCGGCTGGGCGCCGTCCTGGCATCGCTGGCAGGGCCCGCCGCGCCGTGGCGCCCCGAAGACCGATGACGGCCAGTTGACGGCCGACGACGTCACCCGCGCGTGCGGGCGCGGGCGGCGACCTGCAGGCGGATGAGCGACTTCATCATGGCGATGCGCGCCCGCTCAGAGTCCATGTCGATCGCGGGTTTGTTCATCCGCTCCTCGGCCCGCTTCTTGGCCGCTTCGGCCCGGGCCGTGTCGATCTCCTCCGGGCGCTCTGCGATCTGCGCGAGGATCGTCACCCGATCCGGCAGGACCTCGGCGAAACCGAGCGCCACAGCCAGATAGGTCGTCACCTGCCCGACCCGGTACCAGAGCTCGCCGGCACCGAGCGTGGCCAGAAGCGGGGTGTGACCAGGGAGGACGCCGAAATAGCCCTCAGCGCCCGGGATCTGGACCTCATGGACCTGCGCATCGACCAGCGACCGCTCGGCGGACACGATCCGCAAGTGCAGCGTCGGGGCGCTGCCTGCCGTCTCGCCTGCCACGGTTACGCCGCCTGCCGCTTCCGGGACTTCTCGACGACTTCGTCAATGGTGCCGGCCATGTAGAAGTCCTGCTCCGGAATCGCGTCGTGCTTGCCGTCGACGATCTCCCTGAAGCCGCGGATCGTGTCGGCGATTGCCACGTACTTGCCCTCGAGGCCCGTGAACTGCTGTGCCACGAAGAACGGCTGCGAGAGGAATCGCTGGATCTTCCGCGCACGCGACACGGTGAGCTTGTCGTCCTCCGAGAGCTCGTCGATGCCCAGAATCGCGATGATGTCCTGCAGGTCCTTGTAGCGCTGCAGAATCTGTTTGACGGATCGCGCGACGTTGTAGTGCTCGTTGCCGAGGATGCGCGGGTCGAGAATGCGCGAGGTCGACGCGAGCGGATCCACCGCCGGGTAGATGCCGAGCTCTGAGATCGCGCGCGACAGGTTCGTCGTCGCGTCGAGGTGCGCGAAGGTCGTCGCCGGCGCCGGGTCGGTGTAGTCGTCCGCGGGCACGTAGATCGCCTGGACCGACGTGATCGAGCCCTTCTGCGTCGACGTGATGCGCTCCTGCATCGCGCCCATCTCAGACAACAGCGTCGGCTGATAACCGACGGCCGACGGCATGCGGCCGAGAAGTGCCGATACTTCCGAGCCGGCTTGCGTGAAGCGGAAGACGTTGTCGATGAAGAGCAGCACGTCCTTTCCCTCCGCGTCGCGGAAGTACTCGGCCACCGTCAGCGCCGACAAGCCCACGCGCAGGCGCGCGCCGGGTGGTTCCGTCATCTGTCCGTAGACGAGGGCCGCTCTCGACTTCGTGTGATCGTGCGGGTCGATCACGTGGCTCTCTTGGAACTCGTGCCAGAGATCGTTCCCCTCGCGGGTCCGTTCACCGACACCGCCGAACACCGACACCCCGCCGTGCTTGAGGGCGATGTTGTGGATGAGCTCCATGATGACGACCGTCTTGCCGACGCCGGCGCCGCCGAAGAGGCCGATCTTGCCGCCCTGGAGGTACGGCTCGAGCAGGTCGATGACCTTGATGCCGGTCTCGAACATCTTGAGCTCGGTCGACTGCGCCTCCAGGTTCGGGGCGGGACGATGAATGGGCCAGCGCTCCGTGGACTGGACGGGACGGTCCGGGAAGTCCACCGGCTCGCCGAGCACGTTGAGGACACGGCCGAGCGTCTCCGGGCCGACCGGGACCGAAATCGGCTCGCCGAGGTCGATGGCGCTCATGCCGCGCTGCATGCCGTCGGTCGGCTTCATCGCGACGGCGCGCACGCGGTTCTCGCCGAGGTGCTGCTCGACTTCCGCGATGACGTCGATCGTGTTTGCACCGCTGCCGGCGGTGACGTGCAACGCGTTGTAGATCTCTGGCAGGTGCCCCGCCTCGAACTCGACGTCGAGCACCGGCCCAATCACCTGAACGATCTTTCCGACCTTCTTGTCTGCCATGTGTGCTTTCCGTGTGCTAGAGCGCCGACGCGCCTGACACCACCTCGATGATTTCGCGCGTGATGGCCGCCTGACGCACCTTGTTCATGTACAACGTGAGGCTACTGATCATCTCGCCTGAGTTCTTCGTAGCGGTGTCCATCGCGGTCATCTGCGCCGCGAAGAACGCCGCGTTCGATTCCAGCAGCGCGCGATACACCTGGACCTCGACGTATCGAGGCAACAATTGGTTGAAAATCTCCTGTGCGGACGGTTCGTACAGGTAGTCAATCTGCGCCGTCGCCGCACCCGCGGTGCCTCCCTCGACCTCCTCGCGTCCGATCGGCAGGAGCTGATCGACGACCACACGCTGGGAGATAACCGACCGGAACTCGTTGAACACGAGCATCACGCGATCGACTTCGCCGGATGTGAAGGCCTCGATGGCCAGCTTGCCGATCGTGGCCGCGTCCTCGTATTGCAGCTTCTGGAAGATGCCGGACTGGTCGAAGTGGATCGGGAATCCGCGGCGGCCGAAGAAGTCGCGCCCTTTCTTGCCAACGAGGCCGAGCACGCACTTCTCGCCGCTCTCCGCGAGGTAGTTCCCGCCCGCCTTGATGACGTTCGTATTGAAGCTGCCGCAGAGCCCCTTGTCGCCCGTGACGACGATGACGAGCGTCTTGCTGTCAGCGGTCCGGGGACGCGAGACGAGGAGCGGGTGGATGGCCGGATCGACACGCGCCGCCAACCCACCGAGCACGCGCTGCATCTGCACCGCGTAGGGCCGCGCGTTCATGATCCGCTCTTGCGCGCGACGCAGCTTCGATGCCGCGACCATCTTCATGGCCTTGGTGATCTGCTGCGTGTTCTTCACCGCGCGCACGCGGCGTCGCAGGTCGATGAGGGACGGCATAGTGCGTTACGCTGCAGACGCCTTCCGGGCCGCGAAGTCGCCGGCGAACTCCTTCACAGCTTGCGCCAGCGCTCCCCGCAGTGCATCGTCCAGCTGTCGCTTTTCCACGATGTCGCGGAAGATCTGCGGGTAGCGCGACTCGATGAACTTGTACAGCTCCGTCTCGAAGTTGCGGACCTCGGAGGTCGGCACGTTGTCGAGGTGACCGTTGGTGCCGGCGTAGATGATCGCGACCTGCCGCTCCACGGGAAGCGGGTCGTACTGCGGCTGCTTCAGAATCTCGACCAAGCGCGCGCCGCGCGTGAGCTGCGCCTGCGTCGACTTGTCGAGGTCGCTGCCGAACTGTGCGAACGCCGCCAGCTCGCGGTACTGGGCGAGGTCGAGACGCAGCGTGCCGGCCACCTGGCGCATGGCGCGAATCTGTGCGGAACCGCCAACGCGCGACACCGAGTTGCCGACGTTGATCGCGGGACGAACGCCCTGGTGGAAAAGATCCGACTCCAGGAAGATTTGCCCGTCCGTGATCGAGATGACGTTGGTCGGAATGTACGCCGAGAGGTCGCCCGCCTGCGTCTCGATGATCGGCAGCGCAGTGAGGGATCCCCCCCCGAGCTCGTTGTTCAACTTCGCGGCGCGTTCCAGCAAGCGGGAGTGCAGATAGAACACGTCCCCGGGGTACGCTTCGCGCCCGGGCGGCCGGCGCAGCAAGAGCGAGATTTCTCGATAGGCCTGCGCGTGCTTCGAGAGGTCGTCGTAGACGGCCAGCGCATGGCGACCGCTATCGCGGAAGTACTCGCCGATCGTGCACGCCGAATACGGGCTGATGTAGAGGAGCGGCGCCGGGTCGGCCGCCGCGGCGGCGACGACGATCGTGTACTTCATGGCGTCCGCTTCCTCAAGGGTGCGGACGACCTGCGCGATCGTGGACTGCTTCTGACCGATCGCGTTGTAGATGCAGATGACACCGGTGCTCTTCTGATTGAGGATGGTGTCGATCGCAACGGCGGTCTTGCCGGTCTGGCGGTCGCCGATGATGAGCTCGCGCTGACCGCGTCCGATCGGCACCATGGCATCAATGGCCTTGAGACCGGTCTGCAGCGGCTCTTTCACCGACTGTCGATCCACGACACCGGGCGCGAGGCGCTCGATCGGCGCGAACGTCTTGCTCGTGATCGGACCCTTGCCGTCGACCGGTTGGCCGAGGGCGTTGACCACGCGGCCGAGCATCTCGTCGCCGACCGGGACCGAGATGATGCGTCCGGTGCGCTTCACCTGATCGCCTTCCTTGATCATGTTGAACTCGCCGAGCAACACCGCGCCAACGCTGTCCTCTTCGAGGTTCAGCGCGATGCCGAAGACCCCATGCGGGAATTCGAGCATCTCGCCGGCCATGGCGTTCTCCACGCCGTGCACGCGGGCGATCCCGTCGCCGAGCGAGATGATGCTGCCCACTTCAGCCACGTCCACGTCGACCGCGAAGCTCCCGATCTGCTCGCGAATAATTTTGGAGATTTCTTCGGCTTTGATGTCCATATCAGTGTGAAATCTTCAGTTCCAGAAATCTGCGATCCCCGAGATCGTCAAACTTCACGGGTTCAATCACTCACAGCCCTTCCGCCAGTCGGGTGCGAATCTTCTTCAATTGGGTTGTGACGCTGCCGTCGTAGACCGTGCCGCCGAGTCGGGCCACCATCCCACCGACCAGCGCTGGGTCAACCTTCGCTGTCAGCAGCACGGTCCGACCCGTCACCTCGGCGAGGCGACGCTGAATCACGTCGATCCGATCGGCGCCCAACTCCATCGCCGAGGTCACTTCAGCGCGGACGACTTTCTGGTGCGCCATGACGAGGTCGCGGAAGGATGCGAGCAAGTCCGGGAGCAGGACGAGGCGATCGCGTTCGGCCAGCATCACGAGGAGCTTGCCCACGATGGGCGACATACCGGCCTGATTGGCGATCGCTGCGACGGCGGCGCCTTTCCTCGTGGCCGGCACGGCGGGGTTCAGCAGGACTTTCTTCGCGGCGTCGTGACTGGCGAAGAGATACACGATGGCGGCAAGCTGGGACTCGATCTGTGCGAGATCGGTCTGCTCCTGGAGGGCGACGTCGAGGAGCGCACGTGCGTAGCGAGCGGCCGCAGTTCGGTTAGACATTCAACACTCCAGGGACCCCTGCCCCTGGTCTCGCGTCTCCAAGAGACCTACCCGGAAACCCGCTTTTCTTCCGCCAAGCTCCCCGCACCTCCGCTCCGTCCGCTCGTGCCTTCTTTCACAAGCGTCGGTGCACCGCTCTCCCGCCGGTCGCGTGTGAATCACGGGCGCGATCCTCTGCGCCGCGCATCCTGATTGCGGGATTGATGAGCGTTGCTGATAGACGTGGGGTGGCCGAGCCGGTCGGTTCGTAGCACTCTACCGACATCCGTCGCAACGCTTGGGAAACGGACATTTATACCACAGATCGGTCGGGTCGGTCCTGCGGGCCGTCAACGAAAAGGGGCCGAACGCTAGCCATCGGTCAATTGGTCGAAAATTCGGATGAGCTCCTGTTCGGATCCGAAGTCGATTTCGATCCGGCCACTCATCCCCCGGCGGACGATACGGACCCGGGTGCCCAGGAGGAGCCGCAGTCGCTCTTCGGCTTCGCGAGTGTTGGGGTCGCTTTTCGTGGGCGGCTTGGACGCGGTTCGACTGGGTGCCTCCACGGCGCGCTTCACCAGCGTTTCCGTCTCCCTGACGGAGAGCTTGCGGGAGACCACGTCGCGGGAGACGCGAAGCTGCTCGGGTTCAGTCGGAAGGGCAAGGAGGGCACGAGCGTGTCCCATTGACAGGCTGCCTGAGGCGACCTCGGCTTGAACCTCCGCCGGCAGCTTGAGGAGGCGCAGAACGTTCGCCACCGTGGCGCGGTCCTTCCCGACGGCGGCGGCGATCGCTTCCTGGGTGAGCTGGAACTCGTCCGCGAGCCGGCGGTAGGCGTGCGCTTCTTCCATCGCGTTGAGGTTCTCCCGCTGGATGTTCTCGACCAGCGCCATCTCGAGCTGTGAGCGGGGCTGAAACACCTCGCGCACGACGACCGGGACGCGCGTCAGGCCTGCTTTCTGCGCCGCACGCCAACGACGCTCGCCAGCGATGATCTGAAAGCGGTCGCCAACGCGCTGCACCACGATCGGCTGGATCACACCGTTCGTCTTGATCGATTGCGCGAGCTCCTCGAGTCGCGCGCCGTCGAACTGTCCGCGCGGCTGCAACGTGTTCGGCGAGAGCCGATCGATGTCGACCTCGGACGGCGCCAGCTTCGGTGGCGGCGCGTCGGGGATGAGTGCGCTGAGGCCCTTACCGAGTGCGGGTCGTTTCTCCATGGTGATTCTCCAACCTGTCTGGGCTCGACCCCGAACGCGGGCTCAATCGGTCAAGGGCGCCTGGGGAGTCCGATTCACGCACCTGGAACAACAGAGGCCGGGCGACTCCGTAGCTCGCGCGCAAGCGCTGCGTAAGCTTCCGCGCCCTTCGATTTCGGGTCGTACACCATCACTGGCAATCCGTGGCTCGGCGCCTCTCCGAGACGAACGTTGCGAGGAATGACGGTCTGATAGACCTTCTCCTGAAAGAATGCGCGCACGTCGTTGGCGACCTGCTGGCCCAAGTTCGTGCGTTCGTCGTACATCGTGAGCAGCACGCCTTCGATGTCGAGTGCCGGATTGAGGGACGCGCGTACGCGACGGAGCGTCCCGACGAGATCGGCGAGCCCTTCGAGCGCGAAGTACTCGCAGTGGAGCGGAATCAGCACGGCATCCGCGGCGACGAGCCCATTGAGTGTCAGGAGTCCGAGTGACGGCGGGCAATCGATGAAGATGAAGTCGTAGCGGGCGCGAAGCGGGTCGATAAGGATCCGCAGACGCTCCTCGCGCTGCGGGAGCGTTACCAGTTCGATTTCCGCGCCTGTCAGTTGCCGATCGGCGCCGATGAGATCCAGCCGGTCGACGGACGTGCGCAGGACGAAGGGATCCGGTTCGGTGCATGCCGTTGCGGTGGTCAACGCGTGGTATACGGTGCGACCCTCGTTCATCTGGCCTTTGAGACCGACACCGCTGGTGAGGTTGCCTTGCGGATCGGCGTCGACAAGGAGGGCCCTGGTGCCCGAGAGGGCGAGGGCGGCGGCGATGTTGATGGCGGTGGTGGTTTTTCCGACGCCACCCTTTTGATTGACGACGGCTATAACGCGGGCCATGTTCTGTCGTTTAACAGAAATTCGCTGTTCGGCTTCGTTTTGCGCGGGGTCACAATGATAGGAGGTGGAGTGTCGGCCGTCAACCGCGGATCGTTCCACGTGGAACACCGCGCCGAAGAATGGTCACACCATTGACGGTCCGTATCTGTCTGAATCCCTCGGCGAGCAGCAACTCGGCAGTCACTCCGAACAGCACGACCTGGCCCGAAGGGGACAGGAGATGACGAATCGTACGGACGACGTCCTGGTCCACGCGCACCGCTCTGATGGTGACGGCTGAGGCGACCTGGGCCGCGACTTGCCCAGCCAGCCGATCTATTCGCAGTCCCACGACGTCGACCTGAGACAACCCCATCAGTCGTATTGCCTCCCGCAGGAACGCGACCTTGCGGCTCCGAGACTCGACCATGGTGAGCGGAACCGCAGGGACCGCCACTTTCATGGGTAGCGCCGGCGATCCTCCGCCGGAGCCGAGGTCGTACCACTTGCCTCGAGGCTCCGTCAGCGCGGATGCCGCGAGTAACGGCTCGAATACCAGACGTTCTAGCGCGCCGTCAGGCAGGGCCTCGACGTCCAGCGAGGTCAGATTGATTGCGCGGTTCCACCGTTGCAGGACGTTCAGATAAATCGTCAACTGCTCGAGCTGGCGGCGATCGAGCGCGATGCCCGCCTTGTGCGCGAGACGTGCAATTCGGACTGCGACGTCCGAATCATCAACTCCCGGTCGGTCTGCCGGCTCGACCGACATAAGTAGCGAGTACTGCGAGAGCGGCCGGCGTCAGCCCGGAGATTCGGGATGCCTGGCCGATTGTGGCCGGTCGGATCTGCCCAAGACGCTGGACGACCTCGCGGGACAATCCCGGCACGCGGTCGAACGGAAACCCCTCAGGGATGAGGCGCTGCTCGTGCCTCTGCGCAACCTCGACCTCCCTCTGTTGACGTCTCAGATAACCTTCGTACTTGATCGTAACCTCGACACTGGCCAGATCGAGTTGGCGGGACCCGGCGTCGACCTCGAGACCGATCGACTGTTCTCCCATAAGTGCGTTGAGGGTCACTTCAGGCTGACGGAGCAGTTGGGCAGCTGGCACGCGATCGCCGCTCTGGCTGCGCAATAACGTCCGCTCAAGCGTCCGAAGATTCTGTTCGAAGCGGGACTGCCTCGCCCGGAACCGATCCCATCGCGCATCGTCAACGAGACCGGCGGACCGGCTCATCGGTGTCAACCTTAGGTCTGCGTTGTCGATCCTGAGGAGCAACCTGTGTTCCGCTCGCGAGGTGAACATCCGGTACGGCTCGAGGCAGCCCTTCGTGATCAAATCGTCGACGAGCACGCCAACATACGCCTGGTCGCGTCGAAGGTGCAGTGGGCTGCGTCCAAGCACAGCCAGCGCGGCGTTGAGGCCCGCAATCAAGCCTTGGGCCGCCGCCTCTTCGTATCCTGACGTTCCGTTGATCTGCCCGGCGAGGAACAGACCTTCGACTCTCTTCGCCTCGAGGCCATACGTCAGCTCGGTTGGCTGGATGAAGTCGTACTCCACGGCATAGCCGGGCCGCAGCATCTTGGCCTCTTCCAAGCCGGGCAGCGCCTGCACCAGCTGACGCTGGACGTCGGCCGGGAGACTCATCGAGAACCCGTTGACGTAGATCTCGCGTGCAGTAAGCCCTTCCGGCTCTAGGAAAAGCTGGTGCCGCTCCTTGTCCGGAAAGCGGATGATCTTGTCCTCGAGCGAAGGACAGTACCTGGGTCCGATCCCTTTGATCTGACCATTGAACAGCGGCGAACGGCCCACGTTGGACCGCACGAGATCGCGCACGCGCTCGTTGGTATACAGGAGGTAACAGGAGATCTGCGAACGTCGAATCTCGGTCGTCAAGAAGGAGAACGGAACCGGATCTGGATCGCCGTACTCCTCGACGAAGGTGCCCTCCTGCACGAGACGCGAGAAGTCGATCGAGTCACGATCCAATCGCGGCGGGGTGCCGGTCTTGAGCCGACCCCAGGTGAAGCCAAGCGCCTTCAGACTCTCTGCGAGCTCGACGGAGGGCGGTTCGTCGGCCCGGCCGGCGGGCCGCTGCTCAGGTCCCACGTGGACTAGGCCGTTGAGGAATGTACCGGTCGTCACCACCAGCGCGGCGCACGAGTAGCTGTCGCCGTCCTCGAGCGACAGGCCTGTGACTCGGCCGTGCTCAGTAAGAATCTGCCCGGCGCGTCCCAAGATCCAGTGGATGTTCGGCACCGCTTCCAGCGCCGCCCGCATCCATTGCGAGTAGATCGCCTTGTCAGCTTGTGCACGAGGAGACCAAACGGCTGGTCCGCGACTCCTGTTCAGAAGCTTGAACTGGATACCGGTCGCGTCGATCGCCCGGCCCATCAGCCCGCCCATGGCATCGATCTCGCGGACGAGATGCCCCTTGGCGGTCCCCCCGACGGCTGGGTTGCACGGCATCCGGGCGACCGAGTCCGAAGACAACGTGCAGACCCCGACGCTCAGGCCAAGCCGGGCGGCCGCGTACGCTGCCTCGCAGCCCGCGTGCCCGGCTCCAATCACAATCACGTCAAAGCCAGCGGGCATCACTTCCCGATACAAAACCGCGTAAAAATGTGCTCCAACAGATCTGTGCTCGTCCGGCGACCAGTGATCTCCTCCAAACACAGCCGAGCCTCTTGAAGATCGGCCAGGACGAACTCCTCGGACAGAGCTCCTCCGGCCCGCTGCACGGCCAGCAGCGCTCGGCCGACGCTCAGGTCCGCCCGCTCGAGAAGCTCGAGATGTCGCGTGTTGGTTATTTCAGGGCAATCGCCAGAAAATGTGGCGCCGAGCTCTCCCGCGATCCGCATCCGGAGCTCCCGCTGCCCGGTCCCTTCGATGGCGGATACCGCCAGCGCGCCGGCGCACGCCACGAACCCAGGAAGGTCGCACTTGTTGTCCACGCGCAACATGGGCGCGCTTGGTGCCTCGTACATCGAATCAGCGCAGTGGGCGGGGACTTCTGGGACAGTGCCGTCGCGCACGACCACCACGAGATCGGCCACGCGCGCCGCTTCTCGTGATCGCGACACACCCTCTCGCTCGATCGCGTCGGTCGTTTCGCGCAACCCCGCAGTGTCCACGAGCGTCACGCGAATGCCTTCGATGTCGACCGCTTCGCTCACCAAGTCTCGCGTCGTGCCCGGCAGTGGCGTCACGATGGCACGGCTCGCGCCCACGAGCGCGTTGAACAAGCTCGACTTCCCGACGTTCGGACCGCCGACGAGCGCCACCACGCGGCCCTCACGGATCACGCGACCCTGCCGACCGCGCGCCACCAGAGCCGTGAGCCGCGTGCGCACCTGGACAAGTGCATCGACCAGCGCACCTGGCTCGATGAAGTGGTACCCCTCCTCTGGGAAGTCAACGCTGGCCTCGAGGCGCGCGACCAGATCGAACAGCTCGGCGTCGATGTCAGCGATCGCGCGCGTGAGTGTGCCCTGCAACTGATCGAAGGCCGCTTGGGCCTGTAGTGGTGTGACCGCGTCGATGAGATCGGCGACGGCTTCGGCCTGGGGGAGATCGATCCGGCCGTTAAGGAATGCGCGCAGCGTGAATTCCCCCGGTCTCGCGAGCCGCGCGCCGGCGCGTGCAGCCGCAGCCACGATCGCCTGCAGCACCACTGGGCTCCCGTGCGCGCTCAACTCGACCACATCGTCGCCTGTGTAAGAGGCGGGCCCCGGAAAGAATGTGGCGACGGCGTGATCGACGACCCTGGAGATCTCTGTGCCACCGTGCGCGGTGGATACACGGATCGTCGTGAAGGTGGCGTGTCGCGGCGTCAGTGGACCGGGATACGTGATGAGACCTGTGGCGAACTCGAGTGCACGAGGTCCGCTAAGCCGGACCACACCAAGTCCACCCCGTCCGGGCGGCGTGGCCACGGCCACGATCGTGTCCTCGGTTGAAAACATGGAGCTCGCCATCGCGGGCGACCGGACCTCACTTACGCAACGAAATATGGACCGTCTTCGAGAACGCGTCACCGATGCTCTCGGTGGCCACGCCGGGTACCTCTGCGACCGCCATGTGCACGAGCCGGCGCTCGTACGGGTTCAGCGGACCGAGCTGCTGGTCGAGCCTGGTCGACTTCACCTTCTCGGCGAGCAGCCGCGCCATATGCCGAAGCTCGAGATCCTTCCCCCTCCGGTAGAAGAGCGCATCGACGAACACGCGCTTGTCGTCGGCGCCGTGACGCCCGAATGACATATCAACGACGTGCTGGAGCGCCTTCAGCGGTTCGCCCCGGTGACGCACGAGGAGCTCGGCTTCCTCGCCCCCGATGTTGAGGCGCGGACCGTCCGGACTGTTCTCGACGTCAACCGTCGCTTTGAGCCCCAGCGCGCTGCAAAACCCCTTCAGGAACTCGACGATGGGTAGCGTTGCGTCTGCCATGTCAGCTCTCCCGCGCGGCGCCTTCCGTCTTGCCGCCCCCGACGCGCTTCACTCGCCGTTCGGCCGCATGCCGTGGTGGGCGCACGTTCGGTGGGCCGATCAGGTAATTGGTGAGATATTGCTGTCCGATGCCCCACAGGTTCGACACGAACCAGTAGATCGCCACGCCCGCCGGCGCCCACAGGAAGAAGAACATCATGATGACGGGCATGAACATCATCATCTTCTGCTGGGCCGGATCGGCACCCGCGGTCGGTGTGATCCTCGTCTGCCAGACTTGGCTGAGCAGCATGAGGATCGGCGTCACGTAGTACCGGTCGTACAGCGACAAGTCCTGGATCCAGCCGACGAACGGGGCGCCTCTCAGCTCGATAGCCGTAGTCAGCATGTTGTAGAAGGCGATGAGCACAGGGAGGGTCAGCAGCATTGGGATGCAGCCGCTCGCGGGGTTCACACCGCGATCCCGATAGAGCGCCATCAGCTCCTGGTTCATCTTCTGCTTTTCCGGATCGGTGGACTTGAACTTCGCGTAGTGATCCTGAATCGCCTTGGCCTCGGGCTGAAGCTCCTGCATCTTCCGCATCGACACCACGCTCTTGTGTCGCAGCGGAAACATTGCCGCGTTGATGAGCACGGTCAGGACGATGATCGCCCACCCGTAGTTGCCGACGTAGCCGTAGACCCAGTTCAGCGCACGTAGCAGAGGGACGATCACGAACGCGAAGTAACCAAAGTCGATGGCGCGCACGAGAGAACGGTCAACGGCCGCGAGCTGATCGAAATCCTTGGGCCCCACGAAGAAATCCACGGCACCAGTGCCCTGGGGCTTCAGCGAGTACGACATCAGCTCACGGGCCGCCTCCGAGCCGCCCGTCGGCGCCGGAATCGACACGTGCTGGTAGGTGATCGAGGCCGGACCTGGCTTGACGGCCGTCGTGATGAAGTAGTGATCGTCGACGCCGGCAAACTGGAAGTCGCCGCTATAGGTGGGCTGGGTGCCGACTTCGGAACCAGTGAGACGGGTGACACTGTCCGCGCTGGAGAACACGCCGCGCGGCTTCACCGAGTAGCTGCCGGACGTCGAGTCGTGATCCCCGAGTGCAGGGCCCCAGACGATTGCCGGCGCGAGGGCGCGATCGCCTGCGGTCACCGTCGCGGTCACCGTGACGACGTAGCTCGCGGGCAAGAAAGCAAACGACTTCAAGGCGCGTAGCCCCGTGCTGTCGCTGTACTCGAACGTCAGCGTCGTGGGGCCGGTAATGGCGTCCGCGCCGGGCGCGCCGCTCGCCACGTACAGCGCGCTATCGAGCGTACGCGTGACCGCGACGTCTTCGAGCTGGAGCGTGAACGGCAATACGACGTCGGCGGAAATGTCGTGCGCCACGAGCTCGAGCGGCTGCTGTGCGTCGTCCAGGTATCGTTTCAGTCGCCAACTCTTGAGGCGGGCTCCGCGGTTCGTGAAGGTGGCGATGAAGCGATCCGTTTCAATGCGTACATCTCGTTCGCTCGATTCGCTCGTGACCGGGCTGCCCGCGGCAGGCCCCACCGGACTCGGAGCTGACGAGGGACTCGCCGGAATCGCGGCCGCTGGAGTCTTGTCGGGTGTGGCGCTGGCCTGACCGCCCGCAGTTGCACCGTCGCCTGACGGCGGCTGTGTCGGCGTGATGAACAGCGCTTGGTACCCATACAGCACCAAGAACGAGAGAATCACTGCGACGAGAACGCGTCGTTCCATGTCGTTGTCTGCGCCTTCAGGCGTCGGACGCTCTCAGAGCCCGCCACGGGTCGGCCGGGCGTGCTCGAGGAGGTCGGCTGCGTGTGTCTTTTCCGCCAGCCGAACGTAAAGGTCAAGGGCACCGGATCGTATCCTGCCGTGCACAGTGGATGGCAGCGAGCGAGCCGCCTCAGCGCCAGCCAACTCCCATGGGCAGCACCATGACGTAGGACAGCCTCGCGAGCATAGTCGGCGCAACTGGGAAGGAAACGGCAGGAACCGGCGAAGTGGGGTGACAGCACCCGCTTGTAAGCTGTCAGGCCGCCCAGGATGACCCGGTCGGCCAGCTGGGACAAAGCGCCCCCGAATCCCGGCCTAGCGGGTGAAACGCTCGAGAACGCCACGGAATTCAGCTTCAAAGGTGTCCAGGGTGACGTCGAGTATGGCGCGTTTCGGGATGACGACGATGTCGAACCCAGGGGCGATCTTATTTCGTCGGAACACATCTCGAATCCGTCGTTTGGCCCGATTGCGTTCAACCGCGCCGCCGAACTTTCGCGTGGCCGCAATCCCGAGCCGTGCGACGGCTAACCCGTTGTCTGACAAGAAGATGATGCCGAACTTGGCATGCACCTTCCTTCCCCGATCGTAGATCCGCTCGAACTCCTCTCGGCGAAGAATCCGCTCACGGGGTCGAAGGGTGGCCTCGGTGGGCATCCATCCTGGGCCAAACGGCTACTCGCTGCTGACTGTAAGCCGCTTGCGGCCCTTGGCTCGGCGCCGCTTGAGTACGAGCCGCCCGTTCTTGGTGCTCATACGCACCAGGAATCCATGAGTTTTGGCTCGATGGCGTCTGTTGGGCTGGAACGTCCGCTTCCCTTTCATGGCTCCTCGGTTCCGAGAAAAACGAAACGAGTATGTTAGTCAACCGCTCCATGGGGTGTCAACGAGCGCCAGGTGTGCTAGAGTTCACAGCTTTCCGCGATCGATCTCGCTGCTGAAAGACATCGACGATTCCATGTGCTCATTTGGTCTCTCCCCAAACTTTTCCACAGCTGTGGAAAAAACTGTGGGAATTCCTAGCGTTCTGGGCCCTTTCGCGAGACCGCCCCAGGAGACGCGCGATTGGACTTATGTAAGTTTCTGTTAATAAAATACTTATCTCATTTTTTGACGAGATCTTGCAACGCGGACGCGATGCGCGTGGTGGCGAGTTCTTCTCCTCCTTGGGCTTTTTGAGGCACATGAATCTCTGGGAACAGTTGCTGGCCCACATCGAAACCAAGGTAAATCGGCACAGCTTCTATACCTGGTTCAAGCCGACCAGCTTCGTGTCAGAGCAGGACTCGCAGCTCACGGTCCGAGTCCCCAGTCCTCTGTTCAAGGACTGGCTCAACAAGCACTACTCTTCCGTCATCAGCGAGGCGCTTGCGGATGTCGGCCGTGCCTCGTCGGCCATCGATTTCGTGGCGGATGCGCCTCAGGAGGGCACTGAGATCCACATGGCCTCGGACCGGGGCACCTGGCTCGATCAGGCCTCAGCGATTGCCCCGCAAACGGGTTCCGCCGGACTGAATCCCCGTTACACCTTCGACACATTCATCGTCGGTTCGTCGAATCAGTTTGCACATGCCGCTTCGCGCGCGGTTGCCGAAGCCCCTTCGCGGTCCTACAACCCGCTCTTCATTTACGGCGGCGTGGGTCTTGGCAAGACGCACTTGATGCACGCCGTTGGGCACTGGGTCCTTCGGCATGATCGTCAGTTGAAGCTCACGTACATCTCGTCAGAGCGTTTCATGAACGAGATGATCAACGCCGTCCGATTCGACCGCGTGCTCGACTTCCGCGAGCGATATCGGTCGGTGGACGTGCTGCTGGTCGACGACATCCAGTTCCTCGCCGGCAAAGAGGGAACACAGACCGAGTTCTTTCACACGTTCAACGCTTTGTACGACTCACAGAAGCAGATCGTGATCAGCAGTGACCGCCCACCTCAAGAGATCCCATCGCTCGAGGAGCGGCTGCGGTCGCGGTTCGAATGGGGCCTCATTGCGGACATTCAATCGCCCGACCTCGAGACCAAGGTGGCGATCCTGAAGAAGAAAGCGGAGGCCGAGGCGGTCCCGCTCCCTGACGATGTTGCGATCTACATCGCAGGTAAGATCAAGTCGAACATCCGCGAGTTGGAGGGGTCGCTCATCCGCCTCATCGCCTACGCATCGTTAACGGGGGCTCTTGTGTCCCTCCCGCTCGCCCAGGAGGTCCTGCGCAACATCCTCGACCGCGAGGAGAAGGCTGTGACCATCGAGGCGATCCAGAAGTTCGTCGCCGAGTATTACAATTTGAAGCTGACTGAGCTGAAGTCTCGCAACAACTCCAAGTCGATCGCGATGCCTCGGCAGGTGGCGATGTACCTGTGCAAGTCGCTGACGTACGCCTCCCTGCCCGAGATCGGCCGCAGTTTTGGTGGGAAGCACCACTCGACCGTGATCCACTCCATCCGCAAGGTCGAGGACCTGCGAAAACGGGACACCGCTTTCAACAACCTGATCGGCACATTTATGGAGGGTTTCAAGTAGCTTCCACAGCTGTCCACACCCGTTTTCCACACTATCCGTCGAAATCCTGTGCATGTCCCAGAGACTCAGCAGGAGTGCCGCCGAAGCCCATCCGAGATCCATGTTTTTACACAGGGTAAGTAATTGAATAAAAAGCACTAAGAGACAGGTTTCATTTTTCAACACACCCTGTTCTCCTATATACTTTCTCATTCTCGAATCTTCCCTCTCTTATAAGGGGATCGCGGGCCAAACCCAGCCCTTTTCGAGGTCAGCACAGCTATGGAACTAGTCGTCCGCAAGAACGACCTCCTGCGAGAACTGCAACTTTTCCAGGGGATCGTGGAACGCAAGAACACGATTCCTATCCTGGCGAACGTGCTGATAGAAGCGAAGGGAGAGGAAGTCAAGTTCCTGGCGACAGATCTCGAGGTCGGGTTGCGCAGCAGGTGTGCGGCTTCCGTGGCTAAAGGGGGCTCGCTCACACTGCCTGCGAAGAAGTTCTACGAGATCATCAAGTCGCTTCCCGAAACCGACGTGCGGATTACCGAGGAGAAGGGGGCCGTCAAGGTTGCCGCCGATCGCTTCGACTCGCGCATTCAGACGCTGCCGCGTGAGGATTTCCCGGCGTTGCCGGAATCGGCAGGCGCGCAAGCCACCACGATTCCGCGAGCGGCGCTGAAGGAGATGGTTGGGAAGACGCAGTTTGCGATCACCGGGGAGGACACGCGGTATTTCCTCAACGGCGCTCTTTTCGTCCTGAAGCCTGACTCGATGAGCCTTGTCGCCACGGACGGTCACCGCCTGGCGCTGGTGACCGCTCCCCGCACCGGCGGCGAGACGGACCCGGATGAGATCAAGGCCATCCTCCCGAAAAAGACGCTCAGCGAGCTGTCGCGGCTCCTCGCGGAAGGCGATGGAGACATCCGCTACGAGCGCGGGGAGAATCATCTCTTTTTCGATGTTGGCAATCGGCTGCTCATCTCGCGGATGATCGACGGGCAGTTCCCAGCCTACGAACGAGTGATCCCGAAGGGAAACGACAAACACATCGAGTTCGAGCGCGATCGGTTGTCGAACGCGGTGAAACGCGTGGCCCTTCTCTCCAACGAGCGATCGCGCGCCGTAAAGTTCCACATCGACAAGGGTAAGGTGGCCGTGACTTCCAGCAGCCCTGAGCTTGGCGAGGCGCACGAAACGCTGCTCGTCGACTACTCGGGCACGCCGATGCAGATCTGCTTCAACGCCCAGTACGTGCTCGACTTCCTGGCTGCCGTGACGACAGACGTCGTCGCACTCGATCTGAAGGACGAGGTGAGCCAGGCGGTGATGCGGCCAGTGGGCGCGGAAGGATACGACTACACGTACGTGATCATGCCGATGCGCGTGTGAGCTCGTAATTTGCGTGATCGCGTTCTTCTGTTGAGGGCAGGAACCGGAGTGACACAACTCGATCAGGACCGCACACCAGAGAAGAGGTTTGACGAAGAGATCGTCGAGTCAACCAATGGTCACGGGTCAGCGGCGGACGTCGACGATTACTCAGCCGACAAGATCAAGGTCCTCGAGGGCCTCGAGGCGGTTCGGAAACGCCCCGCCATGTATATTGGCTCTACCGGCCCGGCAGGGTTGCACCACTTGGTGTACGAAGTTGTCGACAACTCCATCGACGAGGCGCTCGCCGGCTTCTGCGATCAGGTGAACGTCACGATTCACATCGACGGATCCGTGACAGTGGTCGACAACGGACGTGGTATCCCTGTTGACCGGCATGCCAGCGGCAGGTCTGCCGCTGAGGTGGTGCTGACAGTCCTGCACGCCGGCGGCAAGTTCGACAACGACAGCTACAAAGTCTCCGGCGGACTGCACGGCGTCGGGGTGTCGGTAGTCAACGCGTTGTCCGAAACCCTCGAGCTCGAGATCTGGCGCAACGGTCTCGCGTACCAGCAGAGCTATCACCGAGGGACCCCGAGCGCCGATCTGGCGCAGACGGGGACCACGAAGCGCCGGGGCACGAAAGTCACGTTCAAGCCGGACGGGGAGATCTTCGAAACCACGATCTTCAGCTTCGACGTCCTCGCGCAACGGCTTCGTGAGCTCGCGTTCCTGAACGGTGGCATCGTCATCACCCTGGACGACGAACGTGACGGCAAATCGCACCGGTTCCACTACGAGGGCGGGATCGCCTCATTCGTCCAGCACTTGAACAAGAACAAGGCTGCGGTCAACGAGAAGCCGATCTTCATGCGCGGAGAGAAAGACGGCACCGATGCCGAGATCGCGCTCCAGTGGAACGACGGCTACGCCGAGACCTTGTACTCCTTCGCCAACAACATCAACACGCACGAGGGTGGCACGCATCTCTCCGGCTTTCGTGCGGCCCTCACGCGGACGGTGAACAGCTACGCCACCAAGAACAATCTCGCGAAGGATCTCAAAGAGAGCGTTTCAGGCGACGACATTCGGGAAGGATTGACCGCCGTCATCTCGGTCAAGATCCCGCATCCGCAGTTCGAGGGGCAGACGAAGACAAAGCTTGGCAACACCGAGGTCAAGGGTATTGTCGAGACGATCGTGAACGATAAGCTCGGCGCCTTTCTCGAGGAGAACCCCAGCATTGCCAAGCGGATCGTCGGCAAGGCGATTGATGCTGCCCGAGCGCGCGAGGCCGCCCGCAAGGCGCGCGATCTCGTGCGCCGCAAAGGCGCCCTCGACGGTAGCTCACTGCCCGGCAAGCTCGCAGACTGCCAAGAACGTGACCCCGCTCAGAGCGAGTTGTACATCGTCGAGGGCGAGTCGGCCGGCGGCTCGGCGAAGCAGGGCCGCGACCGACGCTTCCAAGCCATCTTGCCGCTCAAAGGGAAGATCCTGAACGTCGAAAAGGCGCGCTTCGACAAGATGCTGAGCAGCGACGAGATCAAGACGCTCATTGCGGCGCTTGGCTGCGGAATTGGTGCCGAAGACTTCGACCTGGCGAAGGTCCGGTATCACCGCATCATCATCATGACCGACGCCGACGTCGACGGCTCGCACATCCGAACGCTCCTGCTGACATTTTTTTACCGGCAGTTCCCGGCGCTGATCGAGAACGGCTACATCTACATCGCCCAACCACCGCTCTTTCGTGTGAAGCGCGGCAAGGCCGAGAACTACATCAAAGACGAGCGCGATCTCGACTCGTTCCTGATTCATCGTGCCGCCGAAGCACGCGTCGTGCGGATCGCCGCAAGCGGGCAGGAGATCTCGGGACAAGAACTCGAGCGTCTGCTTCACCGGACCATCGGGTACCAGAAGCTGCTGCACATGATGGAGCGGCGTGGACACCCCAAGTCGATTGTCGAGGCGCTCGCCTCGCATGGCGTCGACCGCGACGTGCTGACCAACGCGACGCGTCTGGACCACGTGGCCGGAGCGCTCTCGGGCGCTGGTCGCACCGCCACGAGCCAGCCCGACGAGGAGCACAACTGCTACCAGCTCCACATCGAGGATCGGACGAACGGGTATCCGCGCCAGCACGCGTTCGGCTTCGATTTCGTCACCACCGCTGAGTATCGAACCCTTCTGGCTGTCCGGCGCGACATGCCCGTCCTGTCCGGTGACGTCGTCGTCTCGACGTTGGGCGACTCGGCCGCTGCCGGTGGCGAGCCCGAGCGCGCGGAAGAGGCGGACGGCACCCCAGCGGTCGAGGATGCGGCAGTCGCAGGCGATGGAGCGGCCGCGGCCGATGCCACGGGCATTGGGGGCGCGCCCCATGACGCCGCCACGCTGGCCGCAGCCGAGCCCAGGGATCGCGTGCGCAAGCCTCTCAGCAAACAGCCCGATGTGGTGCTGCGCTCGCTCGACGAGTTAGTTGACTACTTCCTCACCGCCGGGAAGAAGGGCATCGCGATCAATCGCTACAAGGGGCTCGGCGAGATGAACCCGGAGCAGCTGTGGGAGACGACGATGGATCCCAAGGTCCGCACGCTTCTGAAAGTGCGTGCGGAGGATCACACCGAGGCGGACCAGATGTTCACGACGTTGATGGGCGATCAAGTCGAACCGCGTCGGAAGTTCATCGAAGACAACGCGCTCGATGTCAAGAATCTCGACGTCTGACGTTTTGAAGATCGAGAATTGAAGGGCACCTCGTCCTTCAATCTGAAACAGGCCTATGTCCGATCTCGTTCCCTCGCTTCATCCGGTCAACATCGAAGACGAAATGAAGCGCTCGTACATGGATTACGCCATGAGCGTGATCATCGGACGAGCGTTGCCAGACGCACGCGATGGGCTCAAGCCGGCGCATCGACGTGTGTTGTACGGCATGAAGACGATGGGGCTGTCGTCCACGCGTGGTTACCGCAAGTGCGCCAAGATGGTCGGCGAGGTGATGGGCAACTTCCACCCTCACGGGGACGCCTCGATCTACGACACGTTGGTGCGCCTCGCACAGGACTTCAACATGCGCTATCCCCTGGTGGACGGCCAGGGGAACTTCGGATCCCTCGATGGCGATCCACCAGCGGCGATGCGGTACACGGAGGCGCGGCTCAAGGCGCTCTCCGACGACATGATGGCGGATCTCGACAAGGAGACCGTCGACTTCACGCCGAACTACGACGAGACTACTGAGGAGCCGACTGTTCTCCCGGCTCCGTTTCCCAACCTCCTCGTCAACGGCTCCGCCGGTATCGCCGTCGGGATGGCCACCAATGTTCCGCCGCACAACCTCAGGGAGGTGATCGCCGGCTGTATCTGGGTAATCGAGAACACCCATCTGGCCGACGCCGACCAGGCCGCGGCCCCGTCGCGCGGCGAAAAACTCAGGCAGTTGATTCGGCTCATTCCCGGACCCGACTTCCCCACCGGAGGCTACATCGTCGGTCGCAGCGGAATCGTGCAGGCCTACTCGACGGGACGAGGCTCCGTGTTGATGCGCGCCAAGTCGGAAGTCGAAACCAGCAAGAAAGGCGACCGCCAGTCGATCGTGTTCACGGAGATCCCCTACCAGGTCAACAAAGCCAAGTTGATTGAACGGATCGCCGAGCTCGTTCGGGAAAAGACGATCGAGGGCATCTCCGATCTCCGTGATGAGTCCGACCGGGACGGCATGCGCATCGTCGTGGAGCTGAAGCGAGGCGAAGTGCCAGAGGTGATCCTGAACAACCTCTACAAGCACACGCCGCTCCAATCGAGTTTCGGCATCATCATGCTCGCCATCGTTGGTGGACGGCCGAAGGTCTTGACGCTGCTGGAGCTGGTCGAGAGCTTCACCGAGTTCCGACGGGACGTGGTTCGACGCCGTACCGAGTTCGAGTTCCGGAAGGCCGAGGGGCGCTATCACATCCTCGAAGGACTGAAGATCGCGCTCGACCACCTCGATGCGGTGATCGCGCTCATTCGCGCCTCGAAGACCGTTTCCGAAGCGCGCGACGGCTTGATGACGAACTTCGATCTGTCACAGATCCAGGCACAGGCGATTCTAGATATGCCGCTCCAGCGCCTCACCGGTCTCGAGCGGCAGCGCATCCTCGACGAGTTGGCCGAGCTCCTGAAGACGATTGAGCGGCTGCGAGCGATCCTGGGCAGCGATCGGCTACTGATGCAGATCATTGTCGACGAGCTCAGGGACGTGCAGTCTCGCTACGGTGATGAGCGACGCACCGAAATCATCGACGGCGAATCGGGAGAGCTCGGCATCGAAGACTTGATCGCCGAAGAGGACATGGCGATCACCGTGAGCAACACCGGCTACATCAAGCGTACGGCGATTTCCACGTACCGCAATCAGCGGCGGGGCGGCAAGGGTCGGATCGGCATGCGGACGAAGGACGAGGACTTCGTCGAGCGGCTGTTCGTGGCGTCCACACACGCGTACATCATGATCTTCACCGACAAGGGACGCGCCTACTGGTTGAAGGTGCACGAGATCCCCGACGTCGGGCCAGGCGGCAAGGGTAAGTCGATCGCGAACCTCGTCTCGCTCGAGGAGGGTGAACGTATCGCGGCGTTGTTGGCCGTGAAGGAGTTCGACGAGAACCGTTTCGTCGTGATGGGCACCAGGCGTGGCGTGGTGAAGAAGACGGTCTTGTCCGCCTTCAGCAACCCGCGGGCCGGCGGCATCATCGCGATGGGCGTCGAGGATGGCGATTCCGTGATCGCAGTGCAGCTCTCCGGCGGCGGTGGGCAGCTGTTCCTCGGCACGCGCCATGGCATGGCGATCCGATTCGAGGAAACCGACGTCCGGTCGATGGGTCGTACCGCCTACGGCGTGCGCGGCATCACGCTTCGAGACGACGACTACGTCGTCGCCATGGAAGTGGTCCGCCCTGGCGGCACGTTGCTGAGCGTCACGGAACACGGGTACGGCAAGCGCACCGAGATCGAGGAGTACCGAGTCCAGACACGTGGTGGTGTCGGCGTCATCAACATCGCGAAGTCGGAGCGCAACGGCAAGGTGGTTGGTGTGCTCTACGTGCAGGACACGGACGAGATCCTGCTGATCACCCAAGAAGGCATGATCCTCCGCATGCCCGCAAACGACGTCCGCGCCATCGGACGGGCGACGCAAGGCGTACGCCTCATCGATATCGAAGAGGGCGACAAAGTCGTCTCCGTCGCGAGGCTTGAGAAGGAAGAGGACGGAGAGAATGGTGACCCTGGCTCGGAGAGTGGGCGGCCGTCAGCCGCCGATGGGCCATTCCCTGCGGCTGACGGGTCACCGGACGACGGCACGGAGGCGACCGCGTGAGCGGCACCGTCGCTCAGCCGGGCATGGCCCGGGGTGTGAACCGGAGTCGCCCGGCCTGGTTACGCGGGCTCGAGCTTCGCGAACTTGGCTCGCAGCGTCTTGAGGCCGACGCTGCCGAACCGAACCGCGAGTTTCACGTCGTCGTCGAGCGGCTCAACCGAGACAACTGACCCGACGCCGAAAGTCGGGTGTCGCACCTTCATCCCGGTCCGCAGCACCATGCCGGTGGACTGATCTTCGTCTTCGTAGGTGAACGGAGGCCTTTGCTCTCGAGTACCGCCGAACCGGCTGCGACCGCGCGCATAGACCGAGCGAAAGTCCGAGTCACGAAAGTTGGACTGGTACGGCGACGTTGAGAACGACGGTTCCTTGCGATCGACGAGATCAAAGGGCACCTCGTCGATGAAGCGAGACGGTTCGGTGGATTGATAGTCGCCGAACACGCGACGCCGCGCGGCGCCGGTGAGGATCAGGTGCTGGCGTGCTCTGGTCATACCGACATAGCACAGGCGACGTTCTTCCTCCAGCTGCTCCTCGTCGTCACTCGACCGAGAATGCGGGAACAGGCCCTCCTCCATCCCCGCAAGAATCACCATGGGGAACTCGAGGCCCTTGGCGCTGTGAAGTGTCATCAGCCAGATACGCGCCTCGCGCTGACCCTGCTCCTCGTCGGCGTCGGACAACAGCGACAGCCGGTCGACGAACCCTCCGAGAGACGGTTCAGGCTCTCGGAACTCGTACTCTCGGGCGGCCGACACCAGCTCGGCGAGGTTCGCGAGGCGCGCTTCCCCATCTTCGCTGCGGTCCTCACGCAAGGCGTGCAGGTAGCCCGTGCGGTCGAGCAGCTTGCCGATGGCGATGGAAACCGGATCCTGGCGCGCGATCCCCGTGAGATCGACGATCAGATCCCGGAACGTTGCCAGGGAGGCCGCGCCTCGGCCCGAGATCGCCCGGTCCTTCAGGCCGCGCACCAACCTCGACCAGAGCGAGTTCGCCGCCGGCGTGGGCTGCAGACCCGCCGCTAGAAGGGGCAAGTTGGCGAAGTCCTCTCCAGCGGTGATCGCATCGCCCGGTGCCAGCGCTTCCAGTGCCTCCATGACCCCTTTGCCGATGCCGCGGGCCGGGACGTTGATCACGCGGCGCAGGCTGACATCGTCGTGGGGGTTGATCACGAGCCGCATGTACGCGAGGGCGTCCTTGATCTCCTTGCGCTCGTAGAAGCGGACACCACCGATGATCTTGTAGGCCAACCCCTCGCGCATGAGCGCGTCTTCAATCACGCGCGACTGTGAGTTCGTGCGATACAGTACCGCGACCGTCGCATCCACATCGTCCGCCAGGCCGCTCCGGGCCGTGCGCATGATGAAGTCGGCTTCTTCCAGCTCGTCCCCACCGCGGAAGTAGACGATGCGCCCTCCCCCGCTGCGATCGGTCCAGAGGTGTTTGTCCTTTCGATTGCGGTTGCGGCTGATGACCGCGGACGCCGCGTCCAGGATGACCTGCGTCGAGCGGTAGTTTCGCTCGAGCTTGACCGTGGCGGCTTCCGGGAAGTCCTGCTCGAAGTCCAGGATGTTTCGGAGGTCCGCGCCGCGCCACTTGTAGATGGACTGGTCGGGGTCGCCGACCACACAGAGATTGCGGTGGATCTCAGAGAGTCGTCGAATCAAGAGGTACTGCGGACGATTCGTGTCCTGGTACTCGTCGACCATCACGAAGCGGAACTGCTGAGCGTACTTGGCGCGGACCGTCGCCGATAGTTCGACCAGATCGACCGTCTTCAGCAGTAGGTCATCGAAGTCGAGGGCGCTAGCGTCCTTCAGCGTCTTGACGTAGAACTCGTAGATCTTGGCGATCTGTTCCTCGCGGCGGTTCCACCCGGCGGATGCCGCCATCTGGGCCGGGGACTCCATCATGTTCTTGGCATGACTGATCCGTGAGAGTGCCGCCCGAGGCTGAAGAATGCCGTCGTCGACGTGGAGCGCCTTCATCGCCTGCTTGATCACCACCAGCTGGTCGGAGGAGTCGTAGATGACGAAATCGCGAGACAAGCCGATCGCTGGCGCCTCTCGACGGAGGAGCCGCGCGCACAGCGAATGAAACGTCGACATCCACAGACTGCCGCAGTCCGATCCAAGGAGCGACTCCACACGCCCCCGCATCTCCTCCGCCGCCTTGTTCGTGAACGTGACGGCGAGGATTTCTCGCGGTTCGGCTTCGCCGCTTCCGACCAGATAGGCGATTCGGCTCGTGATGACTTTCGTCTTACCGGATCCCGCACCGGCGAGGATCAGCAGCGGCCCGTTGACACGGAGAACCGCTTCGCGCTGCTCAGGATTGAGCGCTTCGAGAAACTGCATCCGACGATCCAGCGGCCGTGGTCAGAGATGAACTGGCGGCACCGCGCCCAGACGGTCACGTACACAGGGACAGACGGCCAACACAGCTTATCACCTCGGCCGGCACCGTCGCACGACGATTGATGGAAGGTTGCATGCGCGAGGCACGCTCCGGCGACTGGAGGGTGCTACTCGACGGTGACCGACTTCGCCAGGTTGCGCGGTTGATCGACGTCGCACCCTCGTCGGACGGCAATGTCGTACGCCAGCAGCTGAAGCGGCACCACGTTCACGATCGGTGACAGCAACCGAGGCGCCGGCGGAAGCTCGAGGACGAAGTCGTGCGATCGGTCCAGAATCGACCAGAGCTTGTCGTCGCCGCGCGTCGTGAGTGCGACCACGGAGCCGCCGCGAGCCTTGACTTCCTGCATGTTGCTGATCATCTTCTCGAACACGGCATCGTGTGGGGCGATGCTGACCACCGGCATCCGCTCGTCGATGAGGGCAATCGGTCCGTGCTTCATCTCACCGGCAGGATAGCCTTCGGCGTGGATGTAGGAGATCTCTTTCAGTTTGAGCGCGCCTTCGAGGGCGATCGGGTAGTTGATGCCCCGTCCCAGATACAAGAAATCGGTGCGCGTGAGGAACCGGGCTGCGACTTCTTCGACCTGAGGGGCCAGCTTCAGGGCCAGTTCGAGGAGGAGCGGGAGTTGCAGCAACGCGTTCACATGCGGACGCGAATCCGCGAGCGACAACGCGTGTCGCACCTGACCCAGACGCAGTCCCAAGAGGTAGAGCGCCACCAGTTGTGATGTGAAGGCCTTCGTCGAGGCCACGCCGATCTCTGGCCCCGCGTGCGTGTAGATGGTGCCCTCGGTCTCACGCGTGGCCATGCTGCCCACCACGTTGCAGATCGCGATGCTGCATGCCCCCTCGCGTTTGGCCTCGCGCAACGCGGCCAGCGAGTCCGCGGTCTCACCCGACTGCGTGATCACCACCGCGAGGGACCGCTTGTCGACAATCGGATGCCGGTAGCGATACTCCGATCCGTAGTCCACTTCGACCGGCAGTCGGGCGAGCTGTTCGATGATGAACTTCCCCACGAGCGCCGAGTGCCACGACGTGCCGCACGCCAGGATGGTCACGCGATCCACTGTCGCCAGCCGCTCTTCCGAGATCGCCATCTCCTCGAGGAACACACGGCCGGAATCCTGAGACACGCGCCCGAGGATGGTTTCGCGGACGGCCGTCGGCTGCTCGAAGATCTCCTTGAGCATGAAATGCTTGTAACCGGCCTTCTCCGCCATGATCGGATCCCACAGCACCCGCTGCGTCGCTTTCGAGACCGGCCGGCCAAAGAAATCCGTGAACGAGACGCCGTGTCGCGTGATCACGCCCATCTCCTCGTCACCCAGGAACACCACGTCGCGCGTGTGGTTCAGGATGGCGGGGATGTCCGAGGCGACGAAGAACTCGCCGTCGCCGAGACCGACAACGATGGGCGGGCCGTTCCGCACAGTGACGATCTTCTCGGGATCGTCGGCGGAGATCAGCACGAGCGCAAACAACCCGCGCATGAACATGAGCGCTCGCCGCACGGCGTTCTCGAGTCCGTCGCCCTTCATCTCGCGCTCGACCAGGTGCGCGACGATCTCCGTATCGGTCTCCGTGACGAACTTGTGGCCCTGCAGCTGCAGCTCGTGCTTCAGATCGAGGTAGTTCTCGATGATCCCGTTGTGCACGACGACGATCCGGCCGGTGCAGTCCCGATGCGGGTGCGCGTTCTCTTCGGTCGGACGTCCGTGGGTGGCCCAGCGTGTGTGGCCGACGCCGTAGTCGCCGGCGATCGGCTGTGCGACGATGACCGACTCGAGGTTTGAGAGCTTGCCGGCGCTGCGCCGCAGGTCCACGCGCCCGTCGCGAACGATCGCCACGCCTGCGGAGTCATAGCCTCGGTACTCCAGCATCCGGAGGCCCTCCACCAACACCGACACGACGTCCTTCGATCCGATGTACCCGACGATGCCGCACATTTTCAGCTCCGCTTCGCTTCCACTTCGGTCCTAGGCTTCTTCCGTGCCTGAACCCAGCCGTCGATGTTGCGCTGCTTGCCGGCGCTCACGGCGAGCGCGCCTGGTGGGACATTCTCACGAACGGTCGTGCCCGTTCCCACGTAGGCCTCCTGGCCGACGGTCACCGGAGCGATGAGTTGCGTGTCGCTGCCGATGAAAGCTCCGTCTTCGATGGTCGTGGTGTGCTTGTCGGTGCCGTCGTAATTGCAGGTGATGGTGCCTGCCCCGACGTTGACCTTCGCGCCGATCACCGCGTCGCCGAGGTAGGTGAGGTGCATGGCTTTGGTGCCCGGCCCGAGCGACGACTTCTTCACCTCGACGAAGTTACCCACCTTGGCGCCGGCACCGAGCTCAGTGCGCTGGCGGAGGTGCGCGAAGGGGCCCGCCTGCGCACCGGCCTCCAGCATCGAATCGTGAATCACACAGTGGTCGAGGATCGTGACGCCGTCGCCGATGTGCGAGTCGACAATGCGCGTACCGCCGTGAATCCGGCAGGCGCGCCCGATGACCGTGCGTCCCTCCAGCGACACGCCAGGGTCAATGATCGTGTCCTGCCCGACCTCGACGTCATAATCCACGTAGGTCGTGGCCGGGTCCTCGATGGTGACGCCGTTCGCCATGAGCGCTGCGCACTTCGCGTCACGGACGATGCGGCTGATCGCTGCGAGGTCGGATCGGCTGTTGACACCCAGGATCTCGTTGGGATCGACCAGTCTGACCGTCTCGACCCCGCGACCGAGAGTGCGGTAGATCGCGACCAGGTCCGGCAGGTAGTACTCACGCTGCGTATTCTCTGCCGCGATGCTGCGCACCGCGTCGAACAGGCCCTCGAGCGCGAACGCATAGATTCCGGAGTTGATTTCCCGAATGGCGCGCTGCTCCTCGGTGGCGTCGCGCTCCTCGACGATGCGCTCGACCCGATCGTCGAGGCGTACGATCCGACCGTAGCCGTAGGGTTCCTCCACGACCGCCGTGATGATCGTGGCCGCTGTGTCTGTCGTCGTATGCCGGGCTACCAGCCGCTCGAGCGTGCCAGCCGTCAGCAGCGGCACATCGCCAGACAGCAGAATGAGCACGCCAGTCTTGTCCTTGAACAGGGGCTCCGCCATCAGCAGGGCGTGTGCGGTGCCGAGCTGCGGCTCCTGGGTGACGAAAGTCAGGCCCGGATGGTCGAGGGCGGACACGACCTCATCGGCCTGGTGCCCAACGACGACCGTCACGGTCTTGGGTGCGAGCTCTACCGCTGCCCGAAGCACGTATTCGATCATCGGCGCCCCGGCCACATGGTGGAGCACCTTGGGCCGCGATGACTTCATGCGGGTGCCCTTCCCAGCGGCGAGGACCACGATGTGCACGTCCGACACAACGCCTCAATTATCGTCTATTCGCAGTTTCGCGATTGGACCGGGTCCGAGGCGAGTTGCTCGGACTAGCGAAGGAACTTTGGGCGTGCGGGGCGCTTCAGGTCGAGCGGTCGAGCTGGGGGTTCCAGGGTGGCTTGAAACGACTCGTCCTCACGCAGCGAATCCAAATCCGGATCCTGTCGAGCGAGCGCCCTGTTCTTAGGGTTCAACGCGATCGCTCGCTCGAGGTGCGCCACTGCCTCCGTATGCTCGCCCCGTTGTGCGTGCGCCACCGCGAGCATATACAGCGCGTAGTCGTTGTCGGGATCCTCGTCGCGCACCAACCGGAGGTGCGCGATCGCGTCATCGTAGCGCCCCGCGTTGATCGAGAGGGTGGCGGCGTACAGCCTTCGATCCACCGTCTCGGGCGCGTGCTGCTTGGGCGTTGCTTGGCGCCGGCAGACGTTCAAGTAAAGTCGGACGCGCTCGTGAAGTTCCTTTTCTTCGGGGAATCGAGAAAGGACAGACTCCAGGAGCTGCTCCGCTTCCCGGTACCGGTGACGCTGGAGCGCCTGAACGCCCTGCTCGTACACGGCGACGGCTTCGACGTAGGTTGATCGGCGGGGAGCGCGCGTGCCGTTTGGCTCGGCCGCGGCCGACTTGGGCGGGCGGCCGGCCGGCGGCTTTCCCGCCGCGGCAGAGCTTGTGGCCGACGTGCGAGCCTTTGAGGCTGGTCCGCCGCTGGGCTTTGCGCTGCCACGAGGCGCTGCTGAGCCACCTGGCGCAGAGGAATGACCTTTCGATCGCGGCTGAGGTCGCTTGGCCATGTCGATCCCGGTATCCGGGGCACGAATCGGCCGTAAACTAACAGAAACGCTTCTGAGCGGTCAAGCCGGGGCCCCCCACCGAGCGTCGAGGCCCTTGGCCTCGCTCTGTCATTTGACAGATTTCTTGTGCCGCTCCAAGGCGCTGTAGACTGAATTTGTCGAAAGACCGAGGATCCTTGCCGTCGCCTGGATCGCCTTCCGCTTGGACACCGCTGGATCCTGTTTGATCCGCTCATGCTCAGCCACTATTTGGTCATCAGACCGCTCGACAAATAAGCGTTCGTTATGTCGAATAGCCAAATTCAATCCTACGCAGAACTCTCCCACGGGTTCCCTGAGAGCAGCCATGACGTCTTCGACGGTACCTCGGAGCACCGTCTCGTGAACTTTCGTCAACTCGCGGCCGACAATAATCTGGCAATTGCCAAAATCATGTCGGATCCGATGGAGTGTCTCGACGATTCGATGCGGGGCCTCGAAGAAGACAACCGTTCGAGGCTCTTGAGACAATGCTCTGAACCATTCGTTTCTTTCGTTTGACCCAATTGGGGGATATCCCAGAAAAGCGAACGAATCTGTGGGTAGTCCAGCCACCGCTAAGAGCGTCAGCACGGCGCTGGGACCGGGAATCGCCTCCACGCGCACCCCTGACGCGATAGCCTGACGAATGAGATGCCCTCCAGGATCCGACACAGTGGGCGTGCCCGCATCGGAAACCAGAGCCACCGACGCCCCCTCGACGATGCGATCGAGGAGCGCCTGGGACTTCTGCGCCTCGTTGTGCCGGTTCAGGCTCGTAGTTGGCGTCCGGATGTCGTACCGCGCCAGCAAGTGCGCGGTACGCCGCGTATCTTCGGCAGCGATGAGCGTGACCTCCCGCAGGACGCGGAGCGCTCGCGCGCTGACATCCTCGAGATTGCCGATGGGCGTGGCGACTACGTAGAGCGTGCCGGAAGCTCCGGCCGGGCCGGCTGTGCCGGGCATGAAAAACGGGATGATATTGTACCATTGACAGATCGTGAGAGCGGTAGCGCGACGTCTGGTGCCAGATAACTGCTATAGGAGCCATGCCCGTTTCCGAACCACTTCCGCATTTCGTCGACGACCTGCTCGGCTACCTGCATGAGACGCATCCGACGCACGCCGCGCTCGACGGCATCCACGTTCACGACGATCTACTCGAGGATCTCAGTCGCCACGGCATTGACGCGGAAACGCGAGCGCTGAGCGGGTACTTGAGGCGCCTCGACGCGATCGACCCGGCTGGCCTCACCGAGATCGAACGGCTCGAACACAAGATGCTCGGCGCGAGTCTGCGCGGACGCATGTTCGAACTCGAAGAGGTTCGGACCTGGGAGCGCAACCCGCAGTACTACGCCGACATCATCGCCTCGAGTCTCGCGGGCCAGGCACTCTTCACTCACGCGCCCGTGGCTGATCGCGCGCGCCGTGTGCTGTCGAAACTTCGGCAGACCCCGCGAGTTATCCAGGCGGCACGAGACAACATCAAGGACCCGCCCGGCATCTTCGTCAAAGTTGGCATCGAGACGATGCGGGGGGCGCTGAAGTTCATCGACCACGACCTGCCGCGTGCGTTCTCCAGCCTCGACGACATGCACCTGCTGGGCGACTTGGCGGACGCGCAGCTCGAAGCCTCACAGGCCGTGGCGTCATACATCGAGTATCTGGAGACGGACGTCGCCCCACGGGCCCGCGCATCGTTTCGTCTCGGACGCGAGCGGTTCGAGCAGAAGCTGAAGTGGGAAGAGGGGATCACGATTCCGGTCGATCGACTGCTGACGATCGCCCTGCGAGAGCTCAACGCCACGCAGGCGGCGTTTCGCCAGCTTGCGGAGAAGATCCACGGTGGGAACGCCTTGGAGACTTGGGCCAAGGTGAAGTCGGAGCACCCGCAGCCAGGGCAGCTCGTCCACGTCGCGCGCGAACAGGCGGAGGCCGTCAAGACCTTTCTCGAGCGCCAGCCGATCATCAGCGTTCCGAACGGTGAGCCCGTCGTCGTCGCGCCGACGCCGGAGTTCTACCGCTGGTCATTCGCCAGCATGTGGACGCCCGGTCCATTCGAGTCGAAGCCGACCAAGGCGTACTACTACGTGACCGACGCCGATCCGTCGTGGCCCGTTGAGCGCCAGAACGAATACCTCCGCGACTACGCCACGCCCATGCTGTGGTCGATCTCGATTCACGAGGTCTATCCCGGGCACTTCCTGCACTATCAGCATCTGCGGAAGGTCGACTCGAAGGTTCGGAAGTCGATCATGTTCGCGCCCGGATCCTTCGTCGAGGGATGGGCGCACTACTGCGAGCAGATGATGGTCGAGGTCGGATTCGAGCGACAGAACACCGGATTCAAGCTGGGCCAGTTGGCAGAAGCGCTCATCCGCCTTGTCCGCGTTATCGTCGGCATCCGCCTGCACGCGGAAGACCTCTCCGTGGAGCAGGGCGTCCGCATGTTCCGCGACGAGGCGTACCTCGAGGAGGCGAGCGCCCGTCGTGAGGCGGAGCGCGGCACTTTCGATCCGACCTATCTGGTCTATAGCGTCGGCAAGCTGATGTTGCTGAAGCTGAGGCAGGACTACAAGCAGCAGCAAGGGAAAGCGTTCAGCCTGAAGACGTTCCATGACACGCTGCTGGGCAACGGCACCGCGCCTTTCTGGCTGCATCGGCAACTGATGCTCGGCGTGGACGACACCGGTGACGTGATCGAGTAACGCCCTATATGCCGCTTTACGAGTACCAGTGCGGTAGTTGCCGCCATCGATTCGAAGCGATTCAGAAGTTCTCCGATCCGCCGCTCGAGTCTTGCCCGAAGTGCGGTGCGTCCGTGCGCAAGCTTCAATCTGCGCCGGCCTTTCAGTTCAAGGGCGACGGGTGGTACATCACCGACTACGCGAAGAAGGACGGTGAGAAGAAGAAGGAGGGTGAGAAGCCCGACGGTGCCACAGGCGGGAAGACCGACGCAGGCGCAGGCAGCGCCTCGGGCGACGCCAAGCCCGGTGAGGCCAAAAGCGGTGGCGAGACGTCGACGTCCAACCCCTCGCCGTCGAACGTCGGGTCCACGTCAACCGCTTCGTCGTCGACAACGGCGACCAAGTCAGGACAGTAGGCTCGTCGCGGCTCCCTCCCGAACCGCGTCCTTCAGAGACTAACGACGGGCCGCCGTGGGCAGGCCCAGCGACGTCAGGTAGTCCGCAAACGGCGCCGCGAGGTCGGGTCGTCTGAGCGCAAAGGCGACGACGGCTTTCAGGAATCCGAGCTTGTTACCGGTGTCGTGTCGGACGCCTTTGACCTCGCAGGCGTAGATCGGCCTGCTCTTGAGGAGCTCGCGGAGTCCATTGGTCAACTGAATCTCCCCGGTGAGGTCGCTCTTCGTACGGGCAAGCGCCGGAAAGATGTCCGGCGTGAGGATGTAGCGGCCGATGATCGCCAGATCCGAAGGGGCCTCCTGCGCGGCCGGTTTCTCGACGAGGTCACTGACTCTGTACACGCCAGGGCCAAGGGACTCGGCCGACACGTCAGGAGCGATGACGCCATAGCTCGAGATCGTTTCTCGCGGCACTCGCTCGACCGCGAGCACAGGCCCGCCGACGCGACTGAAGACCTCGATGAGTTGCTGTGTCGCCGGTGGCGTGGCGTCGATGACATCGTCGGCCAAGATGACCGCGAACGACTCGTCTCCGACGAGATCTCGCGTGACGAGGACCGCGTGACCGAGGCCGAGTGGCTCGCCTTGGCGCACGTACGCGAAATTGACCAGGTCTGAGATCTTGCGAATCTCCTCGAGCTGGTCGCGTCTGCCACGGGCCTCGAGAAACGTCTCGAGTTCCACCGAGACGTCGAAGTGGTCCTCGATCGCATTCTTGCCGCGGCCGGTAACGAGGATGATGTTCGGGATGCCAGAGGCGGTGGCTTCTTCGACGCCGTACTGAATGATCGGCTTGTCGACTAGCGGAAGCATCTCTTTGGGCTGCGCTTTTGTGGCTGGAAGAAACCGGGTACCGAGCCCGGCTGCGGGGAACACGGCTTTGCGAACGGGTGCGGTCACGATCGCATCGTAACAGAGGATTCCGTGCCTGTATCGCCGCCACGGCAAAGTGCTGCGTGGAAACCGTCCATCGGAATCCATGTTGACGCGGGCTCGACGGGTCCTGTGACACCCTGACGCGCCTGAGACGGCGTCCCGTTCGGCGCGTTTGCGTGTAGGCTGAGAAAGGCGGACGCGACCGATGATTGACCCGACGCTCGTGCGTGACAATCCTGAGGTGGTTCGGGCAGGCCTGCGGAACCGGGGCCTCGACCCTGATGCCGCGCTGCAAGGCGTGGCGGCTCTCGATGCCGAACGGCGACGACTCATCCCGGAGGTCGAGGGGCTCAAGCGAGAACAGAACAGCGCCGGCGAGCAGATCGCACAGGCCAAGCGGCAAGGTATCGATACCAGCGCGATTCAAGAGGCAAACAAGCAGCGCGCTCAGCGCATCAAGCAGCTCAGCGCAGACCTCGACGTCGTCGAAGAGCGACGACTGCAGGCGCTCATGGTGGTGCCCAACCTTCCCCACGCGAGCGTTCCGTTGGGGAAGGCGAGCGCCGACAACATAGAGGTCCGTCGGCACGGCGATCCGCCGACGTTCGACTTCGAGCCACAGGCGCATTGGGATCTTGGTCCCGCGCTCGGCATCCTCGATTTCGAACGAGCGGCGCGGATCGCTCGGGCGCGGTTCGCCGTGTTGAGCGGTGCAGGTGCGCGGCTCGCGCGCGCGTTGATCAACTTCATGCTCGACCTTCACACCCGCGAGCACGGCTACCGGGAGGTCGAGCCACCGTTCCTGGCGAATCGCGCAGCGCTCACCGGTACGGGGAACCTGCCGAAGTTCGAAGCTGATCTCTTCAAGATAAGCGGAGAGTGGGATTTGTTCTTGATCCCGACGGCCGAGGTGCCCCTCACGAACCTCCATCGGGAGGAGATCGTCGATGGTCGACTGCTGCCCATCAAGTATACGGCCTACACGCCGTGCTTCCGCAGCGAGGCCGGGTCTTACGGACAGGATGTCCGAGGGCTGATTCGCCAGCACCAGTTCGACAAGGTCGAGCTGGTGAAGATCACGGCCCCCGAACAGTCGTACGACGAGCTGGAGTCCCTCGTCGCGAACGCCGAAGAAGTGCTCAAGCGCCTCGAGCTTCCGTACCGCACTGTGCTCTTGTGCACGGGCGACATGAGTTTCGCGTCAGCCAAAACCTACGATATCGAAGTCTGGCTGCCAGGTCAGCAAACGTATCGCGAGATCTCGTCCTGCAGCAACACGGAGGCGTTCCAGGCCCGCCGCGCGGGGATCAAGTATCGAGCTGGCGGATCGGGAAAGGCCGAGCTAGCACACACGCTGAATGGATCTGGCCTTGCGGTGGGCCGCACGCTTGTCGCGATCCTCGAGAATTTTCAGCAGAAGGACGGATCGGTCGTGGTGCCCGCGGCCTTGCGACCGTACATGCACGGCCTCGAAGCCATCGAACGGACGAGGTAAGTAAGACAACGGGGGTTCCGTCCGTCACGGCGTAGGAGGGCGCAGCGGTCTTCCGCGAAGTGACACAACTGCACAAGAGATTCTCGAGCGACGCCGGATCAAGGTCGACTCGGGCGAGAATAGCAGGTAACGAGTACTCGGAGTCGGCTGCTCCCTGCAGCCGACACCCGCGCTTCCGTAGCCTCCCCCTTCTGAAGGAGTTTCTAGTCGATTACACGCTTTGGTGTAGTCGCGTGCGGCGTCGGTGTGACGTTGAGCGTGCTCCTGACTCACGCGCAGACCGGCGTCAGCGGCGTGTTCTTCAACGAAGGATGGGAGTCCGGCACGCGGACGCAGTCGTTCAACAGCCAGTTCTACGGTACGGCGGCCGGCTCACAGTACCAGACGCAGAACGCCTTCGCGGGCGGCGGTAGCTGGGCCTTCGAGCAGCGCTTCACGACAGGGCTGACACCGGGCCTCGTCCAATACGCGACCCAGCACTTCGGCGATTCGATAGCCGGCCCTGTCCTGGCTGCGGGCCGGGGGCAGCGCTTCGACGACCGCTACGTTCAATACAAGGTCGCCTACTCACCCGGCTTCGACTTCGGCACCGGCATCAAGCAGGTCATCATCGGCACGCAGGATGACCGGCGGCACGACTAGCCGTGCTGCAATCCGTGGGTGGCACACTACCTGACGATCTATCCGCCACACCCCAGCTTGCGCGGCCTGCTTGGCGAAGTGAACAACAAGCAAGCCGCGACGGGTCCGTGGATCGGATTCTCCCAGAACCAGAGTGGCTACAGTCAGTCGAATCCGCTCGTGATTCAGACCGGCCGCTGGTACACGGTCGAGGTCCGACGTCGGCTGAACGACTCCGGCGTTGACAACGGGATCTTCCAGCTCTGGATCGACGGGACGTTGATGTCCGAGTACCGAAACGTGCGATACCGCGTGCCGTTCGATGGCACCTACGGCGCAAACTTCAACTACAGCACCAACTTCGCGATGATCAGCAACTATCCGGGCAGCACCGCCTCGCGCGATCAGTCGGTGTACTACGACGATTTCAAGCTGAGCACGACCTACATTGGTGTCGGTTCGAGCGGTCCGTCGGCGCCGGCGCCGCCCACCAACATCCGGCTGATTACCGGGGACTAGTCCACGCCTTTCCCCGCGGCCTTCGGGGGGGCCGGCTTCGTCAGCCGGACCCGCCGATCCCGCACACCCCCGAATCCGCTGAAATTGCTTGCATTTCCGCCATCATCGGCTAGGCTGAGAGGGTCAGATAAGCGGGGCAGTATGAGGCGGATGTGGAGAGGCCGGCTTGCCGTTCGCTGTCGCAGACTTGTCGGGCTGACCGTGCTGGTCGGCGCCATCTGGCTGGCGCCCTCGCCGGGCCACGCGGAGCAGTCCGGCTCCAGAGCACAAGCCACTGGAGCCACCCCTTCCACACCGCGCACCGTGCTCGACAGGTATTGTGTCTCCTGCCACAACGATCGTTTGAAGACGGGCGGTCTCACGCTTACCGCGCTGGACACGGCGAACGTGGCGTCTCATGCCCAGACGTGGGAGAAGGTCGTCCGGAAGCTGCGAGCCGGGTTGATGCCGCCAGCCGGCGCACCGCGGCCAGACGAGGCGACGACGGAGGGCCTCGCGGCGTGGTTCGAGACCGAGCTCGATCGCGTCGCGGCGACGCGGCCCGATCCTGGTCGCACTGAGACCTTCCATCGCTTGAATCGCGCCGAGTATCGCAACGCGGTGCGTGACGTCCTGGCTCTGGACGTTGACGTCGATGGGTTGCTCCCCGCCGATACGGCGAGCCACGGATTCGACAACGTGGCCGGCGGCATGAAGGTGTCCGAGTCGCTGATGGAGCGGTACCTCCTCGCCGCACGGCAAGTCAGCCGGATGGCGCTCGGGTCTCCGCCGGGTGCACCGGTTGCCCAGACTCACAAGATCTCCCCGGCGATTCCGCAGGACGCTCAGCTTGATGGGCTCCCCTTTGGCACACGAGGCGGCGGGGTGGTCCAGCACGCGTTCCCCCAGGATGCGGAGTACACATTCCGCTTCGAGCTCGCTTACGCCACCGCCGGCGCAGACCTCGAGTTGCTCATCGACGGAGAGTCGGTGCACCACTTCGCGATCGCCCGCGGACAGCGCGCGGTGGATCAGGATGGCAACGAAATCAACCAGAAGCTCGAAGTTCGACTGCCGGTGAAGGCGGGACGCCGTGATGTGGCCGCGACTTTTCTTGGTGGATCGGCTCCGATCGCCGAGGCCAACCGGCGGCCGTTTTCGAATCCGACCGTCAGCCGTCCGCAACTGGCCGTGCTGCGGAGCATCACGGTCACTGGGCCCTTTGCGGCTACCGGCGCCGGCGATACGCCGAGCCGGCGGCGCATCCTCTCGTGTCGTCCAGGACAAGCCGACCAGGGACTGGCGTGCGCGACGAAGATTCTGTCCAACCTCGCGCGGCACGCATATCGGCGTCCCGTCGATGGAGCGGACCTCGAAACGCTCCTCATCGCCTATCGCAGCGGTGCCGCGGACGGCGGCTTCGAGCGCGGGATCGAGCGCGGCGTGCAGCAGATGCTCGTGAGTCCGGAGTTCCTGTTCCGGCTCGAACTCGATCCACCCAAGGCTCCGGCGGATGGCTTCTACCGGATCAGCGATCTCGAGCTCGCGTCTCGCCTCTCGTTCTTCCTGTGGAGCAGCGTGCCAGACGAAGAGCTGCTGAGCGTTGCGACCAAGGGTCGGCTTCACGAGCCGAGCGTGCTCGACGCACAGGTGCGCCGCATGCTGGCGGACCGCCGCTCGGAAGCGTTCACGACGAACTTCGCCGGTCAATGGCTGCAGCTGCGGAATCTCACATCCACGGAACCCTCGGAGGTGCTCTTCCCTGACTTTGACGACGCGCTGAAGGCGGGGTTCAGGCGTGAGACGGAGCTGTTCTTCGACAGCGTGTTGCGCGAGAACCGCACCGTTGTCGATCTGCTCACGGCGAACTACACGTTCGTGAACGATCGAGTCGCACGGCATTACGGCATCCCGAACGTCAACGGCGATCACTTCCGGCGGGTGTCGCTGCCGGACAATCGCCGGCGCGGTCTGCTTGGACAGGGAAGCATCCTCACCATCACGTCGCATCCGACTCGCACCTCGCCGGTGTTCCGCGGCAAGTGGATTCTCGAGAACGTGCTCGGCACGCCGCCACCACCACCGCCGCCCAACGTCCCGGCGCTGCCGGAAAAGGGCGGTGTGTACGCCGATCGGCTGCCGTCCATGCGCGAGCGGATGTCGCAGCACCGCGCCAATCCGGTGTGCGCCGCTTGCCACGCGATGATTGACCCGCTCGGATTCGGCCTGGAACAGTACGATCCGGTCGGTCGTTGGCGCGAGGTCGACGAGCTCTACAAGCCCATTGATGCGTCAGGCAAGCTGCCCGACGGCACGACGTTCGCGAACGCGAACGAGATGACCGCGGCGCTTGTCCGCAAGCCCAGTCGGTTCGCCACGGCGCTCACGGAGAAGTTGATGACGTACGCGCTCGGCCGCGGTCTCGAACCCAACGACATGCCCGCCGTCCGGGCGGTCGTGCGCGGCGCCGCCGAACAGCAGTACGGCCTTCAGTCGATCGTGCTCGGCATCGTCAAGAGCGTGCCGTTCCAGTTTAGGAGAGTGTCCTCATGATCATCACGAAGAAGGCGCTGCCTCGGCGGACGTTCCTGCGCGGGTTGGGCGTGTCGCTCGCCCTCCCAGTGCTCGACGCGATGGTGCCGGCGCTCAGCGCGGCGCCGTCGGCTGGAACGCCTGCCGTTCCGCGCCTCGGCTTCATCTACGCGCCCAACGGATCGTTTCTCCCGAACTTCTTCCCCGCGCAACCGGGCCGCGACTTCCAGTTGACGCCGATTCTCACGCCGCTCGAGAAGGTCCGCGATCGCGTCGTCGTGCTCAGCGGCCTGGCGAACAAGGGCGCCGAGAACTTGAGCGAGGGCGGTGGCGTCCACACACGGGTCGGAACTGCCTGGCTGAGCGGTGTGCGGCCCAAGAAGACCGAGGGCGCGGACCTCGAGGCGGGGACGTCCATCGATCAGATCGCGGCAGCGAAGATCGGGACGGAGACCCCGCTGCAGTCGCTTCAGATCACGCTCGACCACGACATCATCGTCGGGAGCTGCGAGAACGGGTACAGCTGCGTCTACCAACACACGTTCTCGTGGAAGTCGCCGACGACACCGATGCCGATGGAAAGCAATCCGCGCTCGGTGTTCGAGCGGCTGTTCGGTGAAGGCGGCACAGCCGCTGAGCGGATGGCTCGCCTGAAGCAGGACCGGAGCGTCCTCGACCTCGCCCGCGAGGACATGTCCCGGCTGAAACGCCGGCTCGGCATCAAGGATCGCTCCACCGTCGAGGACTACCTGACGGCCGTGCGCGACGTCGAACAGCGGATCCAACGCGCAGAAAAGAGCACGGATCCGACCCGCCTGCCCGACATGCCGACCCCGGTCGGTGTGCCCGACTCATGGGACGAGCACGCGAAGCTCATGTTCGATCTGATGCTGCTGTCCTATCAGGCGGACATCACGCGCGTCGTGGCGTTCCAGATTTCGCGCGAGCTGAACGGTCGCGCGTATCCGTGGATCGGCGTGGCGGACGGGCATCACTCCGTCTCGCACCATCAGCTCGATCCCGAGAAGATCGCCCGCGCCACCAAGATCAACACGTATCACGTGTCACTTTTCGCGCGGCTGCTCGAGCGGATGCGCGACACGCCGGACGGTGACGGGTCGCTGCTCGATCACGTGCTGATCATGTACGGCACCGGAATGGGCGATAGCGATCATCACACCCCAGTCAACATCCCGACGATGTTGGCGGGCGGCGCGTGCGGACGCCTCGAGGGCGGGCTTTATCTCCGCTATCCGGCCGACACGCCGATGATGAACTTGGGGATGACGATTCTCGACAAGGTTGGCGTGCAGGTCGACCGCGTGGGCGACAGCACCGGTCGGCTGACGGACCTCTAGCCCAGGAGCGCGAACATGAAGCTCACGCCTCTCGCGGCGCTCGGGATTGTCGGCGCGTTGACCCTGTCGGGCAGCGCGATCCACGCGGCAGTGGAGTCCCCACTCATCGAGGCGGCCAAGGCTGGCGACGCGGTCGCCCTGAAACGACTGATCGGCCAGAAGACCGATCTGAACGCGCTGGCCTCGGACGGTTCCACCGCCCTTCACTGGGCGGTGCACCGCGACGTCGCCGATCTGGTCGACGCGCTCCTCACGGCTGGCGCGAAGGTCAACGTGGCAAACCGCTATGGCGCCACACCGCTGTCGCTCGCGTGCACGAACGGCAACCTCGTGATCGTGAATCGTCTGCTCGCGGCGGGCGCGGACCCGAACGCGACGTTGCAGAACGGCGAGACGCCGCTCATGACCGCCGCCAAGACCGGACGCACCGACGTCGTCTCTGCGCTGCTCGCCAAGAGCGCATACCCGAATGCCCGCGAGAAGTCCCGAGGTCAGACGGCGCTGATGTGGGCCGCCGCGGAGAACAACGCGGCCGTGATTCCCGTCCTTCTGGTCGGCGGCGCCGAACGCGACGCGCGAACTGGGGATCAGTCCGCCCCGGCCGCCCCTGGGGGCGGATCGTTCTCACAAGCCGCAGGCGTGGGGCGCGCCAACTCGACGCGTCCCTCGTTCACGGCGTATCTGTTCGCGGTTCAGCGTGGTCAGGCCGAGGCCGTGAAGGCCTTGCTCGACGCTGGTTCGAAGATCGACGAGGCGCTGCCGGACGGTACGAGCGCGCTCGTCCTCGCGGTCCAGAACGGACAGTGGGAGCTCGCGAGTCTGCTCGTCGATCGCGGCGCGAACGTGAACGCCGCCGGGTCGGGATTCTCCGCGCTCCATCAGATCACGCGGGTCCGCCGCACGAACATTGGTTTTGCGCCGCCGCCGGTGGGCAAGGGCAACATGAGCAGCACGGACCTCGTCCGCAAGCTGATCGCCAAGGGCGCCGACGTGAACGCCAGGATGACGCGCGACTTCCGCGACGGCTACCGCAACCGGTTGAATCGGGTCGGTGCGACGCCGTTCCTGCTCGCCGCCAAGAACGTTGATACCGAATTGATGAAGATCTATCTTGCGGCTGGTGCGGATCCGATGACCGCCAACGCGGATAAGACCAATGCGCTCCATGTGGCGGCTGGTGTCGACATCTGGAATCCGGGCGAAGACGGCGGCTCGGCGCCGGGCTACGAAGGCGAAGCGCTCGAAGCGGTAAAGATCCTCGTTGACCTCGGCCACGACGTGAACGCCGCCAACGATCGCGGTGAAACCGCGTTGCACGGCGCCGCGTATCGTGGAGCCAACTCCATCATCGAGCACCTCGTCTCCAAGGGCGCGAAGCTCGACACGCGTAGCACCCAAGGCTGGACGCCGTGGACCATCGCCAACGGCGTGTTCTACTCGCTGTTCTTCAAGGAGCAGCGCGAGACGGCATCGCTTCTCGCCAAGCTGATGGCGGAACGCGGCATCTCCACCGAGGGCATGGCCGACGATGGGAAGACGTGCTTCGATTGCGGCCGTAACGACGGTATCCGGCGGGATGCGGAAGGTCGTCGTCTGGTTCAGCCCACGGGAGACACGAAGGCCCAGCAGAAGTAGCCCATCATCTTCGGCCCGCGGGCGAGTCCTCAGGCGCGTCTTCTGAGCGTCCAAAGGAGCGTGGCACGCTTTGACGCAAAGCGATGCGCGACGTCGTGACGCTTTACTCCGAAGAGCTCTCTGTCGGGCGATGCTACTCAGAACTCAAACCGCTATCGTCGATCACGCCAGGGGACAAGCCAGCCGTGTGCAGCTGCTGCCGGCAGAACGCAGCTTGCGCGACGACCACGTAGAACACCGCGCCGCTTCGTCGCGACGAGAACGGACCGGAGTCTATCGACTCGAGGTCCTTGCCATCGAACGCTGCTCGATCGAGAGGAGGCATGGTGCGCGCCGCCGTCGTTCGATCACCGCGCCGGCTGAACGGTCATCGTCACGGCCTTCAGGGCGTCGACGCTCGGCGGCAGCTCCGCCGATCCCGTGGGCGCGCGGTTGGACGCCAACAAGAAGCTGACGATGTCGACCACCGTCTGGGGATCGAGCGTATCCGGCTTGTCCTGCGGCATGGTCGTCCCGATCGTCACGAAGAGATCGGCGACGGGCAAGTCGCGCCAGCGGTGCACGAAGATCGGGCCGGCCAGGGCCGGCGCACCGGCCTCACTGCCCCCACCGGTGAGATTGTCGCGATGGCAGTACCCGCAGTGCGTCTTGTACAGCTCGCCGCCGCGCTTCGCCTGGGCTTCCGTGAAGACGCCGCCCCAGATGGTGCGAGGTGCGTCCTGGGCGCCGTGGCCCACCGCTGAGATTGCGGCAATCCAGATTGCCAGCGCTCCAACGAACGGACCGCACGCCCGCAGGTGACGCCAGGGGGTCGAGCTGCTCGTGCACATGGCCCGATGATAGCGCAGGCGTCGGCAGGGCGGCGTATACTCCCTCCGTCCGCCTGACACGGTGACACCGCCGTGCCTGTGACGCGCGCGAGGAACGCCATGGACTCATGCCCACGCGGTTTCGTGTTCGTCGCCGCTCTTGTGCTCGCGGGTCTGACCGGATCCGCCCAGGTCGGCAACGTGCCGCCTGCAGCCCGCGGTGCGGTCATGCCGGCGATCTCGCCGGTCACCGACGAGCTGCTACGTAATCCGCCTGCAGGGGATTGGCTACACTCGCGCCGCACCTATGAGGGCTGGAGCTACAGCCCACTCGACCAGATCAACCGGCAGAACGTCGGACAGCTCCAGCTCGCGTGGTCCTGGGCGATGTACCCCGGCAATCAACAGGCGAGCCCCATCGTGCACGACGGTGTGATGTTCCTCGCGAACCCTGGGAGCACGGTCCAGGCCCTCAACGCCGTGACAGGCGATCTCCTTTGGGAGTACCGTCGCGAGTTTCCCGAGGCGCGCAGAGCACAAACCGAGATGCGCGCCATCCGCGGGCTCAGCGTGTACGAAGACAAAGTGTTCCTCAACACGGCTGACGCCCACGTCGTCGCGCTCGAGGCGCGCACTGGCCGCGTGGTGTGGGACGTCGAGGCGGCGAATTCGGAGCAGCGGCTGTATTTCTCGGCGCCCGCGCTCGTCGCGCGAGGGAAGGTGATCTCAGGGCTGCAAGGGTGCGAGTACTTCTATCAGACGAAGTGCGCGATCGTCGCCCATGACGCACGGACGGGGAAAGAGCTCTGGCGCACATCGACAATCGCGCATCCGGGTACGCCCGGCGGCGACTCGTGGGGTGATGTGCCGCTTCTCTACCGCGCAGGCTCAGACGTGTGGATCACCGGCGCCTACGATCCCACGCTCAATCTCACGTACTGGTCGACCGCGCAGGCCAAACCGTGGTCGCGAGCCGCACGCGGCACCGACGGCGACGCACTTTACACGAACACGGTCCTTGCGCTCGACCCCGAAACGGGCAAAATCGTCTGGCACTACCAGCTCCTGCCAGGCGAGACGCACGATATGGACGAGGTGTTCGAAAACATCTTGATCGATGTGGGTGCGCGCAAATCGCTCTTCAAGATGGGGAAGCTCGGGATCCTGTGGCAACTCGATCGCCAAACCGGCAGGTTCGTCAGCGCTGAGGACATGGGCTATCAGAACATCGTGCGAGTCGATCGGACGACCGGGAAGGTGACCTATCGGCCGGGCATGATCCCGACGCTCGGTCAGCTTATGGAGTTCTGTCCGAGCACGGCCGGCTTCAAGAGCTGGCGGGCGATGGCGTACCACCCGGAGACCAAGGCCTTCTACATCCCGATGCTCATGACGTGTGAGAAGGGCTCATTCATCGAGGTGAAGAAGGTCGAGGGTGGTGGAGGGTTGGGACTCGGCCGAAGACAGGACTCCTATCATCCCGAGAGCCCGGACAACCTGGCGCAGTTCGTCGCCATGGACAGCACGTCCGGTCGCCTGCTGTGGGTCGCCAAACAGCGCGCGCCGATCAATACGGCCGCACTCACGACGGCGGGTGGTCTGGTGTTTGCCGGTGACTGGAACCGGTACTTCAACGCCTATGACGTCACGAGCGGCAAAGTCCTCTGGCAGAATCGCCTGACCACCTCACCACAAGGATTCCCGATGACGTACGCGGTCAACGGCCGGCAGTACATCGCGGTGCCTGTCGGCATCGGCGCCGCGAGCTGGGGGACGAGCATTCCGATTGTCCTCGCGCCGGACATCAAGCGTCCGAGCGGCGGCAACGCCATCTTCGTCTTCGCCCTGCCTCAGACCAGGTAGTGCGTGCCCGCGCCACACCTGAGCTAGAACAGTCCGCATAGAATGGCGCGGTGGCGCAAGACGGAGTGCGCGGCGCGCAACCCCGGGCGCGGGCGGCCTGGTGGACGCTGCTGATCACGACCTTGGCAATCGTCCTGGTCTGGCCTCCTCAGAGCGGCAAGAGCCTGGCGCTGACGTTCGTCAACTGGGCCGTCGATCCGAGCAATCAGCTTCCGACCCTTCCTCCGCAGCTCGGCATGGGTCTGGGCGATGACCCCTTGCTCGTCGAGGCGCGCGACGCTGAGGTCCGGCGCTACGACGACGCCTTCAACGCCGGTGGCTGGACCCGACGACGGCTGCTACTGAAGGTGGCCGGAGATCCGTTCGATCCGGCGACGACACGGCAGGTCTTGCTCGTGGTTGCCGTGCTGGTGTGGTTCGTGGTGTGGCGAATCGCCGCGAGTCCTTCCCCAACACGGTAATCGTTTGGCATGCCTGGGGTGTTAACGTATATCTCTATCCGTGGAGGCGGAGTATGTCCCGAGTCATCGTCATGTCGCTCCTGGGGATCGTCGTCGCTGCGACTGGCCTGCGAGCGGCACTGACCACCGTGGCGGCCACTGGCGCGCAGGCGGCGCGCTCGCACGTGCCCTCCCGGACCATCGACGGTCACCCTGATCTGCAAGGGTACTGGACGAACGATACCTTCACCCCTCTCGAGCGTGCGCCGGAGCTCGGCACCAAGGAGTTCTTCACCAAGGACGAGGCGGCGGCCGAGTTCAAGAGACGCCAGGATCGTTATCTGGGACAGCCGAAGAACGACATTCACTACGACGATGCCATCTGGCAGGCGGAAAACTACGAGAAGGAAGTCGACCTCAGGACGTCGCTGATCTTCGATCCGCCAAACGGGAGAATCCCGCCGCTGACGGCGGAAGCGACACGACGCCTCGCCGCGCTCACGGCCGCGCAGAAGCAGGCGCCAGCTGATGAGGCCCAGAGCCGCTCCCTGGCGGAGCGCTGCATTTCATGGGGCAATGTCGGGCCTCCAATGCTGCCACCCACCTACAACGCAAACCTCCAGATCCTGCAGACGCGTGGACACGTCGTCATTTTTCACGAGATGATTCACGACGTGCGTTTCATTCGATTGGACGGGAGCGCTCACCTGCCGGCTGGCGTCCGCAAGCTTGCCGGCGATTCCGTCGGCCGCTGGGAGGGGGACACTCTCGTCGTCGACACCACGAACTTCACGGACAAGACGAACTTCAGAGGGGCGCCCCGATCCACGCGGCGGGACATCTTCGCGAGCGACGCACTTCACGTGATCGAGCGGTTCACGCGCGTCGGTCCGAATCACATTCGATACCAGTTCACGGTCGACGACCCCGCGACCTGGACGAGCACTTGGTCAGGTGAAGTCCCGCTGCGCCGATTCGACGGTCCGCTCTTCGAGTATGCGTGCCACGAGGGCAACTACGGACTGCCAAACATCCTGGCCGGTGCGCGCGCGCTCGACAGGTAGGACGTGCCCCTCGCCCGGCGACGCGGGCGGTGATACGCGACCGAGCGAGGCGCAGCTACATGCTCGTCGGTTTGAGGCGAAGCCTGGCTAGACCCCGGCCGTCTGATACGCGCGCTCGCGGAACAGGAATTCGACGATGTTGCCCTCGTGCGGCTGGAGCCAGTTGAGCTGAATGGTCGGCACCGGGCCGAGATTCAGCCGGTCGATGTGAACCGCATCGAGGAGCGAACGGCGAAGCGCCGCGTTGGAGGTGATCGCCGAGCACACCAGCGTCGGGCCAATCGACGCGAGCATCTTCGACTCGGGGCAGTCCACGACCGTGACGAACGGGAACATGTACTCACGATTCGCTGCCGCCGCCTCGGGCGACTCGCAGTGCAGCACGGTGGGCAACACGTACTCGGCGTTGCCGTCCTTGACGACTCTGGCGTTGCCGCCACGGAGCTTCGCTGTGACATCGGTTACGCCCGGTGCCTTGAGGTCACCGTCGATGGCGGCCGAGATCGCGTCTGCTGTCCCAGGCACGGTGAACGCCGCCAGGCTGGACTCCGGATCCTCCGGTGGCAGCGGACGGACGTGCGCGAGCCGCGCTGCCAGCGCTTCGGCGATCGCCTTGCCGTGCCGGCTCACCCAGATGCCCGAGCAGTTGATGCAGCCGCGCCCGCTATTGGCAAACACGCTGTCCACCATCGCGTCGAGGTACTTCTCCCAGTGATCGACCTGGTCGTCGCCGATCAGGATCTTCGAGAAGCCCGGACCGTGCGGCTGGACGCGGGGGTTCCCGCGATAGCGCTCGACCGTTGCCGATCCACCGAAGATCAAGCTGCGTGCGCACCCTTCGAGCACCGCCGCGCCGACGTCACCAGCGCCGGGATAAATCGCGATTGCTTCCGGCGGGATGCCGGCCTGGAGATACGCCGCCGCCATGCGGTAGGGCGTCCAGGGCTCCTGCGGCCCGGGCTTGAGCACGAGGCCGATCTGCATCGGAATCACCGGGAGCCACAAGGTGTGGACACCGGGTGAGTTCGACGGGAGCACCAGTCCCAGGACTGGGCTCTCGGCCTGGAAGCTGATAGGGACCCCCCGCTCCTCGCCAAACCCGCGCGTCAGGACGTTCAAATCGAGCCCGCGCGTCAGCGACTCGAGGATGCGACCCATCTCGGCCAGCACGAAGGCGTTCTTCTTCATGTTGGCTCGGCAGAGACGCTCGGGGATTCCGGTCGTACCCGACTGCGCGCGGACGAACTCGTCGGGGGTTTGCGCGGCGTCGCCCATCTGGAGCTCGGCGTTCATGTACAGGTCGCCAGCCTTCTTCACGCGGGCGATGATCTCGGTGATGCTCAGCTCGCGGAGCGCGTCTCGAGCGTGCTGCGCCTTCCGCATGTCGCGCTGGATGAGGCCGCCGTTGGCGCGGCCGACCGAGGCGATCGGCGTCCCTGACCTGAAATGAACGACCTGGTCGACCTCGAGGCTGCTGTACGGTTGTCCCCAACGCCAAATCGGAATCTGCATATGAAACCGTCATTCTAGCAGGGCGGACGCGGCTCTCGCCCTGGGCCCTGTGAGGGCGTCGGTTGCTCGTGGGCGCTCGGCGAGCCAGGTCGCCTGGCGCCCACGACAGGTGAGAGTGAAGAAGAACGAGACGCTGTCGGCGGCTGCGAAACTCTACTGGCTGATCGTGATCTTCTCGACCGTCCACGTGGAGCAGTCGCCTTTGTAGAGCACGTTCTCGGATTCGCAGTGTAGCTCGTGGATCAGGCAGCCGCTCTGACCGAGATTGCGAGACGTCTGCGCCCAGCCCACCAGCTTGCCGTCGAGATCGAACTTGTACAGCTTGCCGTTGCCATCGCCCGAGAACAGATACTGCTTCTGACCTGGGTTCGTGCAGAGGGTCCACGGCGCACCCATGCCCTCGATGATCCGCACGCGCTTTAGCTCCGGAGTGTAAACCTGCACGCGCCGGTTGCCCCGATCGGCGACGTAGATGTTGTTGTTGTTGTCCGACGTGATGCCGTGCGGCGTGTTGAACTGATCGGGCTCGGCGCCGCGCTCGCCAATCGCTCCGACCCAGTTGCCGTTCTTGTCGAACTTGGTCAGGCGGGAGTTGTTGTAACCGTCGGACACGTAGATATTGCCGTCCTTGTCCCAGGTGACATCGGTCGGCCGATTGAACACGCCGTTGCGTGCCGGTGGAGTGTGCTCGAGGTGTTCACCCTCTTCGATGAACTTCTCGAGCCAGTCGAGTGGCTCCTCCTTGCGTCCGAGGACCATCGCCACGCCGGAGTCTGGCCGGTACTTCACGACCATGTTGGCGCCTTCGTCGACCACCCACACGTTGTCGTCTTTGTCTACGCGGACCGTATGCGCGAAGCCCGCCGCGTAGTTGTTGGGACCCCACTCCCTCATGAACGTGAGGTCGGGACCGAACTCGAACAGCATCGAGGCGGCGCTTCCCTTGACGGTGGCGGTCTTGCCCGTGCGCGTGTATACGAAGAGGTTACCCCTCGAGTTCTTCGCTACACCCACCGCCTCGCCGATCGTCTGGCCCGGCACGTGCAGTCGAAGCACTTCTTCGGTGACCTTGAGCTGCGGCGTGCTCTTCTCGAGCGCAGCCTGTTTCTCACGTTGTTCGGTTGTGCCCGCCATGCCGCCACCCACCGGTGGCGCCGGGGTGGGAGCCGGCTTCTGATCGGCAGCCGGTGCCGACGTCGGCGCAGCGGGCTCAGCAGCCGGTTGCGCTGCGCATGCAGCGACCGAAGCCGAGAGCGCGACGGCCAACAAAGCGCGAATGTTCATCGGATGCTTCTCCTGAGACCGGGTTGCCACGATGCGAAAGTATACACACCAGGAGGTGTATAGTCCGAGAGATGTCCACGCTCATGCTCAGACTCTTGTCGCTGCCCCTGACGCTAGCCGTTCTGGCCCCAGTGGGATTCGAAGGCGCGTGGGACTCAGCTGTCGCAGTCGTCTTCCCTCGTCTCCTGGCACAGGTGCAGACGGCGACCAATGGCGCCGGCGCCCGCGATCGAGCGTCCGATCGTCAGACCGAGAGTGTAGACAGAGAGATCGTCTGGCGAATCCGACGCGAAGCCACGGACAGCTCGCAAGTGATGCGGACGCTGCAGGTGCTCACGGATCTCTACGGTCCGAGGCTGACGGGATCGCCGAACCTCCGGGGCTCGCAGGATTGGATCGTCCAACAAGCGAGGTCGTGGGGACTCGCCAATCCGCATCTCGAGGCCTGGGATTTCGGTCATGACGGCTGGCAGAACGAGCGCGCCTCGGTCCACCTCGTCTCGCCCGTCCAAGATCCGCTCGTCGTGGAAGTGCTGGCCTGGACTCCCAGCACGACTGGTACGGTGACCGCGCAAGCGATCCTGGTCGACCCGCCGCTTCGCCCGACGCAGGCCGACCTCGACACGTTCTTCGACGAATGGCGCGGCAAGCTGAAGGGTCGTGCGGTCCTCCTTGGTCAACCCGCGCGGCCGGGCGTGTCGTTCGAGGTGCCGGTCAAGCGGCGAGACGATGCGCAGATGCGGACCCGATTCGGCCTTGACGATCCGCCCTCCGGGCCGCAGCCGCAGCCGCCGGCGGCGACTCCGCCAGCGGCTGGCGCTCCCGACGGCGCTGCGAAACGGCTGACGATCGATCAGGCCGCCGAGCAGCTGAACGTGTTCCTGGTGAAGGAAGGCGCCGCGCTTCGGATCAATGACGCGGGCCGTCTGCATGGCCAGATTCGCGCGTTCAACAACCGCACGTTCGACCTGGCCAAGGCCGTCCCGACAATCGTGTTGCGCAACGAAGACTACGGACGCATTGCACGATTGATGACAAACGGCCAGACCGTGACGCTCGACGCGACCATCGTCAATCGGACGTATCCAGAGGGGAAGACGCAGCACAACGTGATCGCCGAGATTCCGGGCACGGACAAGGCGAACGAAGTGGTCATGCTCGGCGCTCACCTCGACTCGTGGCATGCGGCGACTGGTGCGACGGACAACGCGGTCGGTGTTGCGGTCATGCTCGAGGTCATGCGGGCGTTGAAGGCCATCGACTTCAAGCCGCGGCGTACGATCCGCGTGGCGTTGTGGAGCGGCGAGGAACAGGGTCTGCGCGGTTCTGCCGCCTACGTTGCGCAGCACTTCGGGACGGTGAAGGACCCGAAGCCCGAGTACGAGACGTTCAGCGGGTACTTCAATCTGGATAGCGGAACGGGTCGAGCGCGTGGTATGACGGTCTTCGGTCCGCCCGCTGCGGCGCGCGTTCTTCGGCTGGTCCTCGCGCTGTTCGAGAACGACGGCGTCATGGGCGCGACGACCACGCGCAGCCGCGTCCGGGGCGGATCCGATCACGCCTCGTTCAACGAGGTCGGGTTGCCCGGCATCTCGGTGGGTCAGGATCCCATCGAGTACGACTCGCACACGTGGCACACGAATCTCGACACGCTTGAGCGCGTGGTCGAAAGCGACGTGCGACAGGCCGTGACGACGATCGCCGCCGCTGTCGCGCACCTCGCCACCCGAGAGCAGCGGCTGCCGCGCTTCTCCAAGGACGGGATGCCGCCGAAGCCAGCGCCACGGCCCGGTGCGACCGCGCCATGAGCTGACGGCCCAGCGGGACTCGGACCTGCCCGTAAAGCGGGCCCGCACCGTGACGTGGGGTCTCGTCCAGGTTGACCGTGGGAGGAGGATCGCATGCGCTCTGTCGTCGCTCGTCTACATTCCACGGTAACGATGGTCGGCGCGTTCGTGCTGCTCTCGGCCAGCGCCTGTTCAATTCAGGGGCCCGCCGCGCCGCCCGCCGGTACGGCCCAGACGTCGACAGCCACCGTCTTCGAAGGTGCGCGCGTGATACACGGGGATGCGCGGCCGCCGCTCGAACGCGCGACGTTCGTCGTGGACGGCGGTCGTATCTCCCAGATCGGGAGCGCCGATCAAGTGCGCGCGCCCGGAGGCGTCAGGCGCGCGGACCTCACCGGCAAGACCGTCATGCCGACAATCATCGACACGCACACACACCTCAGTCAGACGCGCGAGGCGCTGACCACCGACCTTCGCCGCCGCGCGCACTACGGCGTCAGCGCGGCGATGAGCCTCGGGCAGGACAACACGGATGTGCCGTTCCAGGTGCGGGTCGAGCCGATCCCAGGCGCCGCGCTCTTCCGCACCGCTGGTCGTGGCATTACGATGCCAGAGCCGGGCCGCACTGAGGCACCGTATTGGATTACTACCGAAGCGGAAGGCCGCAAGGCGGTCCAGGAGCTCGCCGCCAAGAAAGTCGACATCGTGAAGATCTGGGTCGACGACCGCGATGGAAAGTTCAAGAAGCTACCGCGCTCGCTCTACGGACCGATCATCGACGAAGCGCACAAGGCCGGTCTCAGGGTGACGGCCCACATCTTCAACCTGTCCGACGCCAAAGAGCTGTTGCGTGCCGGTGTCGACGCCTTCGCGCACGGGATTCGCGATGTCGATGTGGATGATGAAGTGATGGCGCTGTTCAAGGAGCGGCCCAGGGTGGTCGTTGTGCCCAACCTGCCCGACCGCGGCGTCGCGACCGACATGAGTTGGCTGCGCGGAAGCCTGCCCGACGAGGAGCTGACGAAGCTGCAACAAGCGGCGGTCGATCGTCCCGAGGCGCAGAAAGCGTTCGGGATCCAGGCGCGCAACCTGGCGCGGCTCGCGCAGGCCGGCGTCCGGATTGCACTCGGGTCCGACGGCAACACCCCGTGGGCGCCGCACGTCGAGATGGCGGACATGGTCGCGTCCGGCATGACGGCCGCGCAGGTCATCGTCGCGGCGACCAGCGCCGGTGCCGAGTTCATGGGCTTGACCGACGCGGGCGTCCTCGACGTCGGCAAGCGAGCGGATTTCATCGTCCTCGACGCCAATCCGCTCGAGGCCGTCACGAACACGCGTCGCATCTCCTCGGTATATCTGCAAGGCACCATGGTCGACCGATGAGGAGTTGCCGGCGCGAATCGGTCCCCTCAGTAGCCCGAGGGTCTTCGATGGAATCAGTTCTCGAGCCCGAGCGCCCACCGGATGCCACCGGTGAGATGCGCTTTAAACACGGAGTCGTTGGTGAACGTCTCCGCCAAGTGTCCGAGCGACGTGTAGAACACGCGACCCTTCCCCCAGTTACGCCACCAGGATTGCGGGTAGTCACCGCCCTTCCGTACCGCGGCGCGAGGCGAGGCGCCTTCCAGGTTCGTACGCTCGGTATCCAGGCTCAACAGCACGTGCACACGCTCACGCGAGAAGCCCATCGGCGCCTTGAAGCTGCCGGGCTGTGAGATGTTCAGCTCGGGTGTCTTCTCGTTCCACGGTGCCGAGGCAAACACGTAGAACTCTTCGGCCACGGGCCATGTCGTTCCCAGCATTCGCGTCGCCGGATGCTTGGTATCCTCGACCTTCAGCACGCCAATACGACGCTGGTTGACCGGCACGTCGCTGCCCAGGAGCGGCGTGAAGATGGAATTGAAGTAGTAGGCGCCGAGCATCTCCCCGTACTCAGGGAAGTCGTACATCATCACCGTGGCGCAGTGGATGCCGATGAAGGCTTTCCCGCCGCGCACGAAATCCACAATCGCTTTCTTCTGCACGGCAGTCAGGCCGATGTCGCCGTTGGCCATCATGATGAGGCCGTCGAATTGATTCAAGTACGCTGGGGTGAAGAACGTCAGGTCCTGTTTCCCGACGCCCGGCTCGTAGCCTTGGAGCGCGGTGACGTCGAACCCCGCCGACTTGCCCCACTCGAGCGTCTGCTGTTCGGCTGCGGGAAGGCTGGCGTGCCCATGGGATCCGGGCGCGCCAACGCCGGGATACGTGAAGATCAGCACCCTCTTCCGCGCGGCACCGCCGGCCTGGGCCTGGACGGTTCGTGTCGTCATCCAAGCTCCGGCCGCAAAGGTGACGAAGAGGAGCGCAAGAAGCGTGAACGCGTGGGCGGACGGTTTGAGGGAATGGCGCATGGTCAGAGACTCCGGAGCAGATGTACGCATGGGAGCTTACCGCAGGTCGGCCGACGACGCCGCGGCGGGGCTCGACGGGCCCCTCATGTCCACGTCTACACGCCTGGCAGATCCTCGAGATTGAGCGGTCCGGTGCAGTCCCCCAGCTGCTCCGGTGCCCGAACGCCGGACTTGTCGAGCAGCGCGATCAGTAGGTTGGTGAGCGGCGTGTCCTTCCTGTACGCGAGATGTCGGCCACCCCTGACACGGCCGGCGCCGCCTCCAGCCAGCACGAGCGGCAGCGGCGAGTGGTCGAGCAGTGTGCCGTCGCCATCTGGCGTGGCGCGCAGCCGCTCCAGGAAATAGCGCAGCAGATCGACATGGTACGTGTTGATCTTGACGAGCTTCGCGATCTTCTGCGGATCGTCCTGGTGATGCGACGTGGAGTGATGCGGGTCGGGGACGCCGATCAGCGGATGCGTCCGCTGGCTCGTTTCACGTCCGGCGAGGAACGTGATGACGCGCGTCAGGTCAGCCTGGAACGCGAGCGCCTGGAGGTCGTACATCAGCTTGATGTGCTCCTCGAAATCAGCCGGAATACCGGTGGGCCGGGAGGGCAGCGGGAGGTCGATTGATGTGGCGTTGCGCGCCTCCGCCGCGTGCCGTATCCGCTCGGCTTCTACAGCCGCGGGATGAACGGTCGTATCGACGATCCAAGGACTGGCTGGAAAGGGCGCGGCTTGTGGGCGAGCTACGATACAGGCGCGTTGCACCACATCGAGGGCGGGCGGGGGCGCACGAACGAGGTCGTCCGTTTTCAGCTGCGGCCGGACCCGCTCGCCGTTGCGGCCTGTGCGGCGATCACGACGGTTCGTTACAATGAAGCGTGGTCGCGACGGTCACGGGCTAGGCGGGACCGTCCGCGCGCGGAGGGATGGCCGAGTGGTCGATGGCGGTGGTCTTGAAAACCACTGTACCGGGAACGGTACCGGGGGTTCGAATCCCTCTCCCTCCGCCACATCAACGAGTTACGGCCGGTCAATCTTTCTCGGGTGGCATCGGAGGGCTCGCGCTTCCCCAGAAGTTACCCTATCGAACCGCGCGTAAGGACAACGCCAATGCACTTCGGTCGAATTCATCGTGCCGACCGGCTCAACTGGATCACCGAGCTGAAGGGCGACGAGCCCGATGATCTCATTCCGTCCGCGATATCGCCTGCCGGCCTGCGGATCCTATCCGACCACCGCGCCACAAACATCGGCACGGCTCAGGACCTTGAGGATCGGCTGCTCGGTCCTCACGAGTGCGATAGTGAAGGAGGTCCTTCCGGAATCTCCGTGGGTCATACGGGATCCGGGTGATTCGTTCTGCGGCGGGTTGAAGTCGACGAGTCCTGCTGGTACGAACCGCTCCGGGGGGAGCGGCATTGCAGGACACGAAGCTGTTCGAAACGATTCTCGGAATTACCGCGCCGTGGCATATTGCGCGGGCCGATTTGAAGACGGACGAGCAGCGCGTCGATCTGTGGTTGGCGCACGAGCCGACACGCTGGCCGTGTCCGGACTGCGACGTCGAGCTGGCCGGATTTGATCAGGCCGAGGAGCGGACGTGGCGCCATCTCGACACGTGCCAGTTTCAGACGCATCTCCACGCGGAGATTCCCCGTGTCCAGTGCCCGACCCACGACGTCAGACAAGTGTGCGTACCGTGGGCGGAGCCGCGCAGTCGCTTCACGCTGCTGATGGAGCGGCTCGTGATTGACTTGATCCTGCAGTGCCGCACGGTGAAAGGCGCGTGCGCGATCGCCGGCCGCAGCTGGGACGAAGCCTGGGGCAACATGCAGCGCGCCGTCGCGCCCGCGCGCGTACATCGGGGTCGATGAACAGGCGTTTCGCAAAGGCCATCGGTACCAGACGGTCGTGTGCGACTTGGAGCGGTCCACGTTGGAATTGTGGCCGAAGAACACAGGACCGAGAGCCTGGCCTGCGACCCGACCCATGCGGCGCCGCCCCACAGCCAACTGGTCCATGTTGCCGGGAGCTTGCGGTGCAGCAGGACGGCGAGCGCGATCGCGCCGCCCACGGTCAGCAGCGCCTGCAGCCCGAGAAACGCCAGGGGTGCTGTGTATGCGGCCAGCGCTGTGCGTTTGCGGTGCCGCGGGGCTTCTAGGCCACCGTCGCGTGGTCGCGTAGGCGACCGAGGAACCTGCGCAAGTCCAGGGGTCCATTCGTGGCGGCCAGATGGACGCGCTTCATGTCGAGCGTGTCGTAGGCATGCGCCACCACGCTCCGGAATCCCGCCGCGCGCACGAGGCGACTCGACAGCTCGCCGTCCATGACGTCAGCGGCGGACAATCGCTTGAATGCGTCCGCGTAACTGGTGGGCGTGCCAAGCCGAAGCGCAAGACATGCCGACATCGCGAGGTCGATGACGATCTGCGTGGCCTGCCAGAGGTGGAGAATCACCGCGTCGGAGGCGTCAGTGGCCGGGAACAACTCGTCCGGCGAGGCCGGCAGTCTGGCCGCCACTCGATCCAGGTGCCGCTCCACTGCCATTGTCCGCTCGGCGAGGACGGCTCGATCCAGGCCGCTCATCGGGGCAGCTCCGCGAGGAGGCGCTCGTACCCCCTTCGGAGCACGGGTTCAGCATCGAACCAGAAGGTTGCGGCCTCCAAACGAAAGCGGTCGGCCAATCCGTCGACGGCTTCGAAGATCAGCTGGCCTTCGCTGGCCGCACGAAACCGCAGCAAGCCACTCGCGCGTTCGAGATCGACCAGATCGACTCGGTCGGTCTCCAGCGTCGTCACCAGGGATGCCAGCAGCGCCGGCACGCCCTCACGGGGGCGCTGGCGGTCGGTGCTCATGGATATCCGCGAGCCAGCAAGGGTGTGGACTTCGTCGTGGGCGATGAGGCGTTCACGGTGCACGAGGACGGCATCGTCACGATCAACCCCGACGTTCCCATTCGAGTGGGTAGCGTCGCCGTGGATCCTATTTCAGTTGGGTCCGATGAACGTCATCTCATCGAGGCCCTCGCGCGGTCCTTCGTCCGAGGCGGAGTCCCCATCCTTCCGATCGAGGCCTTGGTCGGCATGAAGCTCAAGTCCCCGCGGCGCAAAGATGCGGTGGACGTCGTCGAGCTGGTCAAGGCGGGCATCGACACGGCCAGAGTCTCGACCTATCTGTCGACGCACGCGGCACATCTGGCCGCGAAGTTCGAGGCCCTGGTCGCCGAGGCCGCGGACGAGTAGCCTGAGGCGGGGACCGTGACCCCGTTGCGCTGCGCGAGCGCCGCGAGATCCCCTCATGGCGCATGCGGTTCCTCGGCCTCCACCATCATCCAGGCGATCCGCCCTTCGCTCGCGAGGCGTTCTCGATAGCCGCGGCCTGGTGACGGGCTGCGCGTCCTCAGAGCGACCGCCACGGCGTACCGATTCGGAGCGACGGCCCAGCAGCGCAAGTCCGAGACCACGGCGCCGTCGGCCTCGAGCCGCTCGCGGACGATCTGGCGCAACGCCATCGGCCCTTGGTGATCGAGCAACACCGACGCGGACGTCTTCACCAGACCCACCGACCACCACGCGACGATCACCGCGCCCACGAGTCCCGCCGCTGGGTCGATCCACCCGACGTCCCACTGTCGGGCGGCGATGAGCGCGAGGATCGCGAGCACCGAGGTGGCCATGTCTGCGACGACGTGCAGGTACGCGGCACGCAGGTTGTGGTCGTGCGCGTGCGAGCAGCCGCTCGAGTGGTCGTCGTGCAGCATCCACGCGCTGATGCCGTTGACGACGAGACCAAGAACCGCCACGGCGGCCGCGGGGCCGTAGAGAATTGGGGTTGGATGCCACGCGCGTGCCAGGCTCTCCCAGATCATCCAGATTGCGGTGATACCGAGCACGGTCGCACCCGTGTAGCCGCCAAGCGCGTTCACCTTGCCTGTGCCGAAGGCGAACTGCGGGCTGCTCGCGTGACGCCGCGCATACGCGTAGGCAAACACCGCGATGCCCATCGCCGCAGTGTGTGCCGCCATGTGGAGGCCGTCTGCCAACACGGCCATGGAGCCGAGGAGCCAGCCACCGACGACCTCAGCCACCATGGTGACCGCGGCCAGCGTCGCCACCCACATCGTTCGGCGTTCCGCCGGTGATTCGACGTGGTCCGCGGACGCCGGCCAGTTGTGTGTATCGTGCCGGACACCCGAGAGGCTCGACATCTCGCGGATTCTTAGCGGTCCGACCGGCGACAGGGACCACAATTCAACGAAAGGCACATGGACGCCTGTGTCTGGGCGTCGGAGGCCGCTGAGCGGCGATCGCAAGTCGCAAATCCCGAGTCGACGAGTCGCTACGCTTCGGGCGCCTCGAAGACACGAACCTCGCCGCGAGCTCCGCCGGTCAACAAATAGCGCCCGTCGGGCGACCAGGCCAACGTGCTGACGGGTTGCGTCAAGCGCGCGGATGCCAGCTGGGTTTTCGATCGACCCGGGTGCCACACGATGACACGCCCATCGGCGCCCCCGCTCGCGAGCACATCGTCGAAACGGCGGAACTCGAGCGTGGCGACCGCCTCCTTGTGGCCGCGCAGCACCGTGGGTTTCGTTCCTGCCGGTCCGCGCCCGGTGCAATCCCAGAGCGTGACCTCAGAGCCGCCGCCCGTGGCGAGCCATCGACTCTTGTGGCTCCACGCCAACGCGCGCACCTTGAGGGGATAGCCCGACATCTGCAGGTCCTTGCCGCGCTCGACAATCCAGAAGTGCACCGTCGAGTCCTGCTCGCCCGTCGCGATGTACTTGCCGCTCGGGCTCCACCGAGCCGACAGCGACGATCCCTGCCATGTCAGCGTTTTGATCGGCGTCTCGTGTTCCGGATCCAGCACCGTGACGCCACCGTAGCTGGTCGAGCAGAGGAGCATCTCGTGCGGATGCCACTGGACGTCGGTGACGGTCGCCCGGTGCTTGGGATACTCACGCACCAAGTGCCCGTCGCGGTCCCAGATGCGGACCGCCCGCCCGGCCGCGCAGGCCAGTCGCGTGCCATCCGCGCTCCAGGCCACGCGCTCGGCCCACGGCGCGCCCGCGTCCAGCTCTTGGGCCTGGCGACCCTGCGGCACCTCCCACAGGCGCACCTTTCCATCCTGTCCGCACGTGGCGATCGTGCCCCCGCGCGGGTCAGAGGCGGCCGACGTGAGCCCGTGGGCGTGCGCGCGCGTCTCGAAGGCCCTGACGCCGCGTTCGCGCTCGACCACGGTCAGGCCGCCGCTCACGTCACCGATCGCGACGTGCAGCCCGTCGGGCAGCCAGCCCGCCGCGATCACGTGGTCGGCGACGTCCAGGCTGCACCGAGCGTTCAGCATGCGTGTCGGTCGTGCGGAGAGCCCCGTTACACCAGACATTGCCGGAACCCGGAGGTCAATGCGGCGCGATCAAGCTTCCGGCCGATGAAGATGAGGCTGTTGTGCCGCGGCTCCGTTCCCCACGCGCGATCCGGCCGACCGTCGAACAGCATGTGCACGCCCTGGAACACATACCGCTCGTCCTTACCATAAAGGTTGAGCACGCCCTTCATCCGGAAGATGTCTTGCCCTTGTGTCTGGAGCAACGTGCTCAGCCACGAGTTGAACCGCTTGACGTCCAGTGCACCCATGTCGGAGATGCCGACGGAGGTGACCTCTTCATCGTGCTCGTGATCGGGTTTGTAGTGTCGGTCGGCGCGCGCGGTGAGCGTCGTGCCTCCGGCCTGGAACGTCGCGCTGAACTCGTCGGGATGGTGCTCGGTGAACACGGCGATGCGTCCGGCCGCTGGGACGACGAAGCGTGCGGCGCCACCCGACAGGTCGAGCACGTGCAGCGTCGGGCCCGGCGTCAACGCCGCCCCTGGCGCCGCCGGCACCTCGTCGCTCGAGAACGTCAGCACGGCATCCATCAACACGGACTCCAGCGGATTCTTCGCCTCCGCCGACACTGGCAGGACGACGACGCCCATCGTGGGATCGGGTCCCGCCTGAACGACGAATTCGCATCCGCCGGCCGGAATGTCCAGGATGCCGCCCCACTCAAAGGGGTACTCCGGCTCGAGGAACTGCGGATCCACTTTGAGCGCGCGGTCGAGATCGAAGCCACCTTGGTTGAGAATCCGATCCATGTCGACGACGGCGTTCTCCGTGCGTACGATCTTGGCGGCGGGATTCATGACTCGCAGTCGCGCTTCGAGGCGGTCCAAGTCGGCCGGGGCCACCAAGTCGACCTTGTTCAGCAGGATGACGTCCGCGAAGGCGATCTGCTCCTTGACCTCACTGGCCTCGTCGATGTGTTGCCACACGTGCCTCGCGTCGACGAGCGTCACAATCGCATCGAGCTTGAGCACGCCCTGCATTTCGTCGTCGACGAAGAAGGTCTGCGCCACGGGGCCCGGATCGGCCATACCGGTGGTCTCGATGAGGATGTGATCGAACTTGTCCTTTCGCTTCATCAGATTGCCGAGGATGCGGATCAGGTCACCGCGCACGGTGCAGCAGATGCACCCGTTGTTCATCTCGAAGATTTCTTCCTCGGCGCCGATCACCAGTTCCTGGTCGACGCCAATCTCGCCGAACTCGTTCTCGATGACCGCGATCCGTTTGCCGTGGTTCTCGGTGAGGATGCGGTTGAGCAGCGTTGTCTTGCCGGATCCGAGGAAGCCGGTGAGGACGGTGACAGGGACGCGTTCAGTGGCGGTGCTCATCGGTAGTCCTCCAGCGCGACACCACTGGCCGCGCGGAAACGCTCGAACACGAACGGTTCGAAGCTCTTCGGTAGGGGCAGTAGGCGCTGCGTCTCGGCCACCTGCGTTGCCCACTGCAGCAGGTGCTCGTAGTCGACGTGGCGAGAGAGGCCGCCCAGCCAGGTGGTCCCTCGAGACGAGCCGATCGAAACGACGTTGGTGAGATCGCACGGACCGAGACAGCCGCTGATCGTCAGCTGGACGTGCTTCAGCAACCGGCGGGCCTTCCATTGATCCTTCAGCCACTGCACGGGCACGTCTGGATGGCCCTTGTCCGTGCGCCCGCAGCAGCACCCGAGGCATACGGATATGTGCGCGAGGGTTTGTCGCTTGGTGAACAGCGCACGACTCATGGCATCACCATGGCCGTCTCGCGCACCCGACGCGTCGCAGCACGGCGTACGGCGGTCGCGAGGTCGGCACCCGATCGCGGGCGCTCCCCGTCCGGCAAGACGCCCGTGTCGATCAAAGCCCGCGTCACGTCCAACACCCACGGTCGGCGAAGCGACGCGTGCGTGCTCGCCAGCGTCGCCATCCGCTCATCGGGTGGTCCACTTGCCGCGATTCGCCCACCGGCCAACAGCACGACGCGATTCGCCCAGCCAAAGACGAGGTCCACGTCGTGGGTGGCCATGATCGCGCCGGCGCCACGGCTGACCGCATCGTCGACGGCCGAGAGCAGCGCGTCCTCGGCGACGGCGTCCAGGCCGAGCGTCGGCTCGTCGAGCAGCAGCACGGCTGGCTCCATCACCAACACGCCGGCGAGGGCCACCATCCGACGCTCCCCGGCGCTCAACGCGTGGATCGGGCGGTCGGCGAGCCCGTGGATGCCGAGTCGTTGGAGCCCGGCGGCAGCGCGCCATCGCGCCGCGGCAACGGGGACGCCATCGTTCCGAAGTGAGATGGCCACGTCGTCGAGGACCGTGGGCCCGAAGAGCTGATCGTCCGGATTCTGGAATAGCAGGCCGATCCTTGACGGAGCTGGTGCCGCGGACGCAGGCTCGGAACGGTCACCGAGGACGCGTTCGCCCGCGGCCGGTTCCAGGAGCCCCGCCAGAAGATGGAGCAGCGTGGTCTTGCCGACGCCGTTTGCGCCCAGGAGCGCGACCCGCTCGCCGCGCGCGAGATGCAGCGAGAGTCCGCTGAGAATCTCGCGGTCGTCTCGGCGGTACGCGAGTTCGCGGATGGCGAGCAACGCCGTCATCCCAGGATCCTCGGCAGCACGGCCATCGCGCCCAGGCCGGCCGACACGATGCCGCAGAGGCGCCAGGACGGTGGGGGGCCATCGCCCCGGTCGAGCGGCACGCCTCCACGCGCGCGCATGCCGAGCTCCATGCCGCTCGCGCGCTGAAGGGTCCGCGCGAAGAGGGCACCGGCCACACAACCCGTCGAGCGGACTCGCCCGTGCCACCCGCGGAAGCCCGCTCGAGCGCGCTGCGCGGCGACGAGCGTGTGGAGCGTCGCTTCCATCGAGAACATGAAGCGGACAATCCCTAGCAGGACGTCGACGAGGGTTGGCGATACGCCGACCCGGCGTAGCAGCCACCCGAGATCTTGCACTGGCGTCGTCAGCGCGAAGGCCGAGGTCGCCATCAATGCTCCCGAGGCCCGCGCCATCGCTTCCATGGCCTTGCGGGCGTCGTCACCCGTCACGGCGAGACGGACACCGCCCTCGAAGGACATCGTGACGGCCACGGGCACAGACAACGCCAGGAGGAAGAGAAGCGGCCCGAGGACCACGCGTGCGGACACTCGAACGGGGATGGGCGCCGCAGTCACGATAGCCACTGCCGTTCCCGCGACGAGGAGAGACACCAGCGGCGAGGGATGCGTGACGGCGAGTGCCACGGCCAGCAGTGCTACGAACGCCTTCTCGCCGGGGTGGCGATGGGCCCACCGGTTCCGCCGTGCCCAGTGCTCGACGAGGGTCGGACGATACATCGCTAGTCGGTCCTCTTGCGTAAGTGCGCGCCCGCCACCCAGAAGAGCCACGCACCAGCGATGCCTTGGACCAGTAACCACTGCGATCCCGTGTCTGCCTCACGTGGCGAATCGCGTTCCTCGGTGGGCGGCAGGCCAAATGCCGGATGTGTCAGGCGGACATGTTCTATGGCGCGATCGTCGGTGCCCGGGCGCGGACATGCCGTGCTCAGTCCAGTGGCCAAGAGCGCCACCGCGCCGAAGATGAGCGCGAGTCGCCGTTCACGCACGACGCACCAGTCCTGGCTGCACGTGCGCGGCAAGCGTTTCCCAAGCGGCGACGGTGAAGACAGCTTCGGCGACCGCGAGCGGGGCCTGTGCCGGCAGAAAGATCGCGCCGAACTTCAGCAGCGCGCCGGGCACGCCCGAGACAGGATCGGGAAACGCGAGCGCGAGCTGGCACGCAGTGACCCCATAGGTCGCCAGCACGCCGACCGCTGTCGCGACGCCGATGGCCCAGCGGCGCGGGAGGACGTGGCTCGTGGCGCGGCAGCAGAGCCACGCCGCCCAGGGTCCGGCGACGCACATTGAGAAGACATTGGCGCCGAGCGTGGTCAGACCGCCGTGGGCCATGAGCAACGCCTGCAGGACGAGCACGGGAACGCCCAGTGCGGACATCACTGCCGGTCCGCACGCCATCGCGCCCAAGCTGGTGCCGCTGGGATGAGAGGAACTGCCGGCCACCGATGGCAGCTTCAACGACGACATGAGCAGCGTGAAGCCGCCAACGGCGCCGACACGCAGCGCTGCCGCCGGTGACGCCGCGATCGCGGCCGATAGACGGCGCGTCCCGTGGACGACGAACGGCAGTGCCGTGGCGCTCCACGCGACGGCATGACTGGCGGGTAGGAACCCGTCGGCGATGTGCATGACGACCCTGGGCGACTGTAGAGCAGCGACTCGAGCCGAGGCGGTGTCCGTGCGTACGGTCGTTTGTGTGCGATCCGACACCGACATGTGGTGCCGGCGAACACGCCATCCTTGGGCTGCCTGGGCGCAGGATCGCCGCATGGATCTCCTTTTGGGCAAGCCAAAGCCGGCTCCAGAACGCATCGCGGCCGTGAAGGCGTGGGTGGGCGAGCTGTTCGGGCTCTCCGACGGCGCAACGATCCTCGTCACGGAGCTCGCCTGCAAGGAGCCGGGGTGCCCGCCGCTCGAGACGGTGATTGCGGTGCTGGACGGAGCCGGCGGTCAGTGGAAGCGGTCGCTCCACAAGGCCGTGAGCGAGGTCACCCGCGAGGACGTCGCCGCTATCGGCATGCTGTGGAGCGCTCACATGGCGGCTGACTAGCTCGCGTGCTGATGGGCCCGCGCCGGGTCGAGGCAGACGCGCGGGCCGGACCCGGTCGCCACGGTCCAGACGATGCCACGCCGGCGCAGTCGGCCCATGGCGCGTGTGACCGTGGCACGTGTCGACGCCGTGGCAGCCGCCAGCAGACCGTGCGTGAGCCGGACGTCGATGAGCGTGCCTCTGAGCGAAGGCCGCCCGAGTTGCTCGGCGGCCACCGACAGCACGCCGAGCAGGCGTTCGTCCAGGTGAGGGCGTGCCTGCGCGGCGGCCCACGCTTCCAGATGGCGGAGCCTGGCGCGCAAGGACTCCGCGAAGCCGGGCGAGGCAACGACCTGCGCCCACGACACGCACACGGCGTTGGTGTCCGCCAGCGCGACGAGCTCCAGACAGCAGCCATCGTCTGGATGCCCGACGATCAGATGGTCGGCGCCGAAGAGGCCGATCAAGACTGCCGTCCCGTCTGAATGGATCACCCGCTGCGCCACGACGCCCGACTCGATGCGCAGGACGTGGTGCTCGCCGACCGTGATCCGCGCGCCGTCGACATACGATCGGCGTCCGGCCGGCGACGCTGCGCTGGGGATGAGGCCTCCGGCATGTTCGATCGCCGAGATGAGACGGGCGCCATCGACGTCCGCCGGCAGCACGAGCCGTGCGCCTTGCTCGTACGCCGCGAGCGCCACGGCGTCCCGTGCGGTGCGATTCCACGCGATCCACGGTGCGCGGGGCGGCGCCACCCGGGAGTCGTCCTCGAGCACTAGCAGTGTGAGATCGATGCCGTCTGCGGACGGCCCTGTGCCCGCGCCGTCGACGACGAAGACATGTGGGCTGCTCGGGATGAGATTAAACAGAGCCGCCGCGGACACTGGCGGCGCGATGAGTCGGACACGACGTCCGGCGAGTGCCTCTTGCGGCTCGGGGCGACGCCTTGCGATGTGCTGGACCGTACGCATGAGCTGAACGCTGATACTGTCCTGTCGCGGGGCCCCTGGCGAGCCCGATCCGGTGAATGGTGCGCCGTTCGGCATGACTTGTCGCTTAACGACGTCCACGTCACCTGAGGCCGAGCCGCTGCTGCGCGAGCCGGGCCGTATCCGGGAAGTCCGTGAAGATGCCATCGACGCCGAACTCGGTAAACTGCACGTGCTCGCGGATCGGATCGCCGCCGTATCCGGACGGAGCGGCAGTCCCAAGCGCCTGAAGTGTGACGGGTGCTTCGTCTCTGGGTACACGCCAATCGGCCGGCCCAGATCGGTGCTCTTCGACTTGGCGAGCGCCACGACTTGTTCGAATGTGGGAATCGCGAACTGCCCGTTGAACGACTGGGAGCGCGACACGAGCCGTTCTTTCGCGCGAAGGGTTCGGATCTCCGCGATCGTGAAGCCCTCGGTGAACCACCCGGTCACCAGTTCCCCGTCGATGTTCACCGTTCGCTTGCGGTTGGGAGACCTCTCCGCGACGTCTGTCGTCGATCCGATCTCGTTCTCGTGACGCGCGATGAGCACACCGTCCTTGATGGCGACCAGGTCTGGCTCGATGTAGTCCGGGCCTTGCTCGATCGCCAGCGTGTACGACTCCAGCGTGTGCTCGGGGCGATGCCCGCTGGCACCGCGGTGGCCGATGATGATCGGGCGCTTCGCATTGGTCGCCGGCCCAATTACCGTTTGCGATGACACCGCGGTCAGGCTCGGCGGCGGGCCGGTCACGCATCCTGAGGCTCCGAGCGTTGAGAGCGCGAGAATGACTGTCGCCGATGGTGTGAGGGGCCGGGCCGATGTGAGGGGCATGGCACCATCCCACGCCTCACATGTGACGTTCAGTTGACCTGCTGAATCGACTCGAGGTGTCGGACCAGATTCGCGAGCCGCACGCGGTTGGCCTTGTCATTGGCGTCGAGCCCGCGAAAGATCGGCCCCCACACCGGCATCGCGGACGACCCGTGCGCGGCGGGAGTGGCCGGCAGGCCTCCATGGCGCTGTGCGATGGCGGTGAGATCTGGGGGAGGCGTTTTCAGGGCCTGCTCGACCGGGTTCGAGCGATGGCGTGGGCCGCCACTGTCCCATCTCGGTTTTGCCGAGATAGGGCGGCACCTCCGGGGACAGGAATCGACCATCGGCCCGGCGCAGGGCGATGATCTCTGGCGCCGCCTCGGCGCCGACCGCCACCCCTGGGTCATCCGCCGTCAGTTTGTGGAGCGCCAGATAGTTGACGTACTCCTTCTCGATCGAGGCCGTCTGATCCGGAAGGAGCTGCACGAGCGTGTCGCGCGCAGCCCTGGCGCCCGCGGAGGTCGAGGATCCTGTGGCCTCGCGCAGGACGACGTGATACGGCGCGAATCCACCGTCGATGTTGATCATCGCGTCGTAGGTCGAGGCGTGCACCATCGCGAGACCCAGCGCAGCCGTGGCCGGCGAGAGACCATTGGCGTCCATGACACGCGTCGTGATTGCGTTCCAATCGCTGGCCGGATCGGCGCGGACGTGCGGCGCGCCTGACCGGGTACCCTCATCCGGCTCGCGATCGCGCGCCGTCAGTCCGACAGACACGAGCGCCGCCATACCCATTCGCCTCATGGTGAGCGCCTTCTCGAGCCTCCTCTTCGGACGGAACCCCGCGCAATGAGCGCGAGGCAAACCGATCATCCCGTTCTAGACACGCCGAATCTCAGTCGTAGTAGCACCAACAGTGTGAACGTTCATCGCGCGCTCCGTGGCATCAGTCGACGGACGACGATCGAGCCGGAATGATCGGATGCTAGAGGGAAGAGCGAGTGGATGCCCATCACCAGAATTGACTACACTCCGCGCTGGGGTGTCGACGAACTACGCAGGCCCCGGCCGAACCTCCACCGGTCAGCCGCCAGAGCGGCGTACGAGTGTATGGATCGCGGCCGTCTAGGTCTTGACATCTTCGAGGGCCCCCGTCACGGCGGCGAAGAGCAGTCGCTGATCGATATCGTCGTAGTCGTGCACCAATCGGTTTCTCAGGCCGGCGGCCTTGGCAATGCCGCTCGCGAATACGGGGTCGAGAATCCCCACGACTCCGAGTTGCTGGAACGACGAGTGGTAGTCGCTCGGCGGTGGATGACCGCTCGCAGTCAGGACGTGATAGTTGATGTCGATCATCCGCGTTACGATCCGCTCGAGCAGTCGCTCGCAGACCACTTGATCGACTCGACTCGCCAGGTAGGCGGTCTCGCCACCGCTGTGGATGTCCCGGAGCTGATCCAGGTCGGCGGTGATGAGCAGAAGCTTACGCGTGACGAGCTCGGAGTCGAGCGTCATCGACGGGTCGCCTTGACGGCACGCTGGACGTATGCGCGCTCCATCTCCAGGAAACGGCGATGATCCTGATAACGCTTGAATGCGTACCGCCGGAATGCGTCGAATCGCCGTTCGGTCCCGTGCTCGAGAACCGCACGAGTGGAGACCTGTTTCAATAAAAGCGGATCGGCCCGATTGAGAACCACCACATCGACAGGCCTACCTTGCCCGAGCGACTGTAGGTCGGCAATTGCGGTGACTTCGGCCTCGAGGCTGACGGGCACCCGCTCGAAGAGGATCCCGAGATCGATGTCGCTGCCGGGATGCGTGAGGCCAGTCACCGTCGATCCGAATCGGACGACCAAGGCGAGGCCATGTCGCTCGGCAATCTTCGCGAGAGCGTTGGCGTCCACCGGCTGATTATACCGGGCGCCTCCTTGCGACCGATCACTCGGTCTCCATGCTTTTGCGCCGCGCGATGCGACGCCGGGCCGGTGGTACGCCCATCACCAGAACTGATTACGTGTCGGGGGTGTCGACCAAACTATGTCGAAAGTCACTCACGCTCGCATTTCGCCAAGGAGATGATGGCGAACGGCATCGCGCCCTTCGAGATGAAGCGGACGTGGCTCACCGTCAGCTCGCCGCGCTGCAGTTGGTCACGGACCCAACGCTCAATGAGTTCGCACCGCCGCGCTTGATCTCCGAGTTGCTGGAGCGGCTGCGCGGCGTTGTGCGTGCGGACGGCATCGCTCTTGTTCTCATGCGGGGTGCGGGCGCGCCACGCGTCTATTCCACGCCGGACGGGCTGCATCCGGCAGGGCTCTCCGAGCGCGCCTTAGCGAACGTGCCAGGTGACTCTACCTCTCGCGTGGTGTTCGTGCAGAACGACCCGGCACGTGTCGCAGAAAAGAGCTTTCTGAGCTGGCCAGAAGGAACCTCGTCGCTTATTACGGTACCGGTCGTTCAGGCCGGCCAGGTCGAAGGGACCATTGAAGTGGTCGATCGCCGCGGTCGCCGGTCCACAGAGTGGGAGATTGCGCTCATGCAAGTGGTCGCGGCGTGGGTGGCAGGCTTGGCGCGCGATCAAAGCGATCGTTGACACGTCGACACCGTGCCTGCCGCCGGTGTCGAAGCCCGCGCACAGCGCACGGCGTGATGAGTCGGGGTTCGGGGGGACCCTGGCGAAACTCAGTGCACCGGCCCTAGTACACTCGCAGAGCACTGTTGGCAGACGTCATGGTCTTCCATCCACTCAGGCGGTTTTGTTTCACCGCAGAGCTGACACATGACGTACCGTGACAGCCGTGCATCGCGCGCACCGCGAATCAGTTGACCAACGACATTCATGACCGTCGACTCGGGCAGTCTTCGCCACCGCACGAGCCCAACACGACGCGGCCGCATCACCGGCGTGTAGGGAGTTTCCCAGCGCACCGCGTACTGCTCGATGGCCACGGAGGCCTTTGTCAATCGAGCGACGACCTCGCCGGGCGACCCACCCGTGAATTGGAACGTCCCATCGGCGAGCTCTTCCTGCTGCACCGGCCTGGGAAGGTGCGCGTTCAAGAAAGCAATCAACTGCTCGTACCGTGCCGCCGCGTCCATACCCCCTCAACATACCTCAGAGCGGGCGCAGCGCTGCGCCATCTTGAGCAGCGAGCGAACTGAGCCGTCGAGGCCTGTCCGATGTGCCCGCTTCATGCCCGTTTGTCAGACACAGAGCGACGCCACCAGCTGCCTGTATACTCCGTGGTTATTCCTGAGCTCGCTTGGTCGGAGTGCCGGGGGGACGTGACACTGCCCCCGGTGCCTTGTTTCAGGGACGTGCCCATAGTGCATCCTTTCGATGAAGAGCCCGACGCGCGGTTGGTGGAGCGGCTCCAGCACGACAAGACTGGGGACACCCGCCCTTTCGACATCCTGCTCAAGCGCCACCAACACTTCGTGGTGGGGAATTGTCGCTTCTTGACGCGGTCCAGCGGCGAGGCGGAGGACCTTGCGCAGGAAGTCTTCGTAAAGGCGTACTTCGCGATTCGGCGGTTCGAGGGTCGCGCGCAGTTTCGCAGCTGGATTCAGCGCATCAAGGTCAACCACTGTCTGAACTTCCTCCGGAAGAACCGGGGTGTGTCCATGGTTGATGTCGACGACCCCGCGTTGGCCGACGACCCGCGACTCGAGCAGCCCGCGGTCGCATCAACGAAGCTCGAACAGGCCGAGCAGCGTCAGCAGATTGCTCGTGCTCTCGATTCGATGTCGGACACGCTCCGAGTGCCACTGAGCCTTCGAGACGCCGACGGCATGTCGTACGAGGAAATCGCGGAACGCCTTGGGATCAGGTTGCCCGCGGTGAAGATGCGCATCAAGCGTGGGCGCGAGGAGTTTCGCCGGTTGCTCGACACTGGGAGCGAGGGCACGGTCGGATCGGACCGCTCGGCGAATCTCACTCGACCACCCGCGAACCGTGGAGCCGTGAATGGCTGATCAGGCGGAACTTCCGCCCGATGAGGAAGGGGAGCTCGTGGAGCTCTCCGACACCGATCTCGGCCAACCGCTTGCCGAGTTACAGAATCTTGGGTGGCAACCGCGCGAAGACTTTGGCCGCAGAGTTGGCGGTCGCATCGAGCGCCGTCTGCTCACAGGTCGGCTCCTCGACATGGCGTAGTCTGCCCCGCTCATGGTGATTCTGGAGCTCTTGCGTGCGCCGCTCGAGTTGTTCTCAAGAAGCCGGCGAGCGAAATGAACCCTCGGTAGCGAAGCGGAGGGAACCCGATGAACATCCAAGAGCAACTGAACGTGGTCATCACAGCATTGCAGCGCGCGGTGCTCGACGTGTTACCGCGAGTGGCGACGGGCATCGCGATCGTCATCGCTCTGCTCATCGTGGCCCGGCTGATCGAACGGGTGATCCGCTCGCTCTTGCGCCGGATCCAGTTGGATGCGCTCCTCAAGAGTGTCGGCGTCGATCAGACCCTGCAGCGCCTGGGCCGGCGGCAGTCGCCGACGGAAGTGCTCCCGAGGCTGGCCTATTACCTGTTACTGCTGTTTTTCGCCCAGGTCGGAGCCGATGTTTTCGGCATCACCGCTGTATCGCAAGCGGTCTCGTCGGTGTTCGCCTACCTGCCCAACGTGGTTGCGGCGGCGCTCATTCTCACGGTTGGCACATCGGCCGCCCAGTTCGCCGGTCAAACGGTGACACAGGCAGCTGACGAGTCAGGCATCGAATTCGCCAAGTCGCTCGGGTCCATCGTCACCGGGCTCATCGTCTTCGTCGTGGGCATCATGGCGGTCGGGCAACTGCGATTCGATACCGACATGGTGCGGATTTTCACCGTCTCTCTATTGGCGGGGTTCGCGCTCGCCTTTGGGCTGTCGTTCGGCTTGGGTACGCGCGACATCACGCGCAATATCCTCGCAGGCTTCTACGCGCGGAAGCTGTTTCAACCGGGCGATCCCGTGGAGATTCTCGGCCATCGAGGGGTCATTAAGGGCATCACCGCCACCCAAACGCTGATTGAGTAGGAGCAAGGCGTCGTCAGGTTTGCGAACTCGGTGTTCCTCGACGAGACCGTGCGAAGCACGCCAGCTCACGGATAGAGCCGTGTGATGCGCCATCGATCGCCTTCCAGCGTGTAGAGGACGCGATCGTGTAACCGATCCGGGCGTCCGTACCAGAACTCGACGCGCGCTGGCACGACGCGGTACCCGCCCCAGAACGGCGGGCGCGGCACCTCCTGTTCCGCGAAACGTCGCTCGACAGTCCGATACGCCTCCTCCAACACCTCGCGCGCCAGCAGCTCGGCGCTCTGTAGCGAGGCCCACGCGCTGATCTGGCTGCCCCTGGGCCGTTCCCGGAAGTAGCGGTTCGACTCTTCCGGAGGCAGCGTCTCCACTGCGCCTTCGACGCGAATCTGTTCCTCCAGATCGGGCCAGTGGAAGCAGAGCGCGGCGTGCGGGTTGTCGGTGAGCTCGCGCCCTTTTCGACTGTTGTAGTTCGTGTGAAAGACGAACCCCCGCGCGTCCACGTGCCTGCAGAGCACGATGCGCACTGAGGGACGGCCGTCCGATCCGACCGTGGCCAGCGCCACGGGAAGGGTGTCGATGTTTCGCACGCGCGCCCGCTCGGCGGCATCGAGGAACGCGGTAATCGGATCGGCGCTCGACATTGCGGCGAAGTCTCCGATCCGACTATACCGCGCGTCGAGTAGGTCAGGAGTGATCAGCGGGCGACGAGAAACGCCCGTGTGCGCGCGCACCGGGCTCACCCGGCCGACGTAGCGGCGGAACGCCGCGCGACCAGCATGCGGTACTTCATGTACCCGCCACGATAGAGGCGTTCAAGGGCCAACCCTCCGTGGTACGAGTCCAGCACGCTGCACCACCCGTCGTGGAAGGTCAGCACTGCCGCGGCTGCTCGGTTCACCCCCTCTAGGATGGCGATCCGAGTCAGCGTGCGTGGCGCGACCGACGGGGTGAGATCGCGGTCCGCGATGAGGTCCAGACCGCAGGCTTCAAGCGACGATCGGTGCTGGGCGACCGTCGCCAGTACCGGGCACCGCCATCCCCGCTTGAAGGCCGCAAGATCTCGCGCGGCCGCCGCGTCTAACGCGATGTCCGGCCGCGGCATGTCGTCGACAATGGCCAGAAGCCCCCCCGGCGTGAGGCGGCGAGCGAGTGCCGTGACCGACGTGCCAGGGCCGGGTGAGTGAGCGAGAGATTCGATCGCGATGATCAGGTCGAACGGGCCGACAGGAGGCGAGTCGTAGCTGCGCACGAGCAACTGCACACGACCGGACAGCCCAGCCCGCCCGACGGCCCCCCGACCGATGCGGGCCTGACGCTCACTCAGCGTCACGCCGACGTACTCGCCGCCGATTCTCAAGGCCAGCTCGATCATCGTGCCACCCATTCCACAGCCCGCGTCGAGGACCCGAGGACTGAGCAACGGTGGCAGCGTTTCGAGCAACAGATCGTGGAGCCGAGTGGCTGTCGGCCGACCCGCGGCACGTGGGTCAATCAACGCACGGTGCACCGTCTGCGTCGCATGACCGCCGCCGTACCCGAACCACTGCCCGACGCGTGTCCACGCGGAGAGCCGGTCATAGTACTCGCCGGTCTGCGGGTCGACGTCCGAGTACGGCACGAGCGTGAGGCCGCTACCCTTCGCCTGGTCCCACTTCGAGTGGCGGGAGCGGCATGCGTGGCTGCAGCTTGACCAAGAGGGGTCCCGGGCACAGGCCGGACATCGGCCAGCCCAAGCCGAACAAGAGGCCACCCAGAACATTGCCAAGGTGCTGCGGCTTGGTCTCGACGCGGATCGGTTCACGGAACACCGTCGCGCCAGAGCGACTCAGCACGAACCCGAACGCCGTGCCGAGCCCTAAGTACACCAACGTCATCGTCACCTCCGAGAGCCCTGTCCTCTCAGCCAGACGCGAAAGATCAGGTTGGTCGTCAGCATGCCACCGGCCATGAAGCTCAGCGTTGAGACGATGTCGCGCGTTAGAGGTTCGCTACACCGAAGACACCGTCAATGCTCGTGCACCCACCGGCCACGCGCGTACCCGAAGCCGACGAACGAACCGCCGATGAGCGCGACAACCGCGATCGGGAAACCGGCGACGGCCCAGTGCCAAGGTTCGAGCGAGTGAAGGAGGAGCGGCATACTGTCCGAAGTGTACTGGACCTTGATTCGGCCCGATAATCAAGGTATTCGCCCGTGCCATCGGGACAGGGTCGCACGGGCGAACGTCAGGAGGCCTCTCTCCATGGTGTCCAACTTCGAGGCACGGCTGGAGCGCTACGCCGACGCAGCCATCCACGCGGGGCTCAACCTGCAGCGCGGTCAACGGCTCATGATGATCGGGCCGCGCTTGACTGGTGGTGTCGCCCCCGAGGCAACGCCACTGGTGCGCGCCCTGGCGGCCACGGCGTACCGCGCCGGGTCGCCGCTCGTGGAGGTGTTGTGGGGAGACGAGGCGTTGCAGCTCCTACGGTTCCGCGACGCGATACCGGAGTCCTTCGCGCAGTACTCGGCGTGGCTCCCCAAAGCACTGGTCGATCACATCGAGGGTGGTCATGCCTTGCTGTCCATTTATGCAAACGATCCCGATCTCCTCGCGGGACTTCCCGCGGACCGCGTGAGCGCCCTGCAACAGGCGGCGTCGCGCGGCCTGCAACAGTTCTCGGAGCTCATTGGCAAGAACAGCACGAACTGGCTGGTGGTGTCGGGTGCCGCTGAACGCTGGGCGACGAAGGTCTTCCCCGAGGACCCGCCTCACGCAGCGACCGATCGGCTGTGGGACGCGATCTTTCGCATGTGTCGTGTCGAAACGAGCGATGGTGTGTCGGGGTGGTCGGCGCACCTGGAGGCGCTGGCGCGTCGGTGCGGGCACTTGAACGCTCGGCACTACAGCACTCTGCGATATCGCGGTGGAGGCACCAACCTTTCGGTCGGTCTCCCAGGCGACCATGTCTGGGTGAGCGGACGCTCGACCAGCGCCCGCGGCGTCGCCTTTGCCCCGAACATGCCGACCGAGGAGCTGTTCACGATGCCGCACAAGGAGCGCGCGGATGGTGTCGTGCGCTCGAGTAAGCCGCTGAGCTACGGTGGCGTCACCATCGAGGACTTCACCCTCCGGTTCGTCTCAGGTCGCATCGTCGAAGCCTGCGCCGCGACGGGCGAAGCCGTCTTGCGTAACATGATCGCGTCCGATGATGGCGCGGCGCGCCTCGGCGAGCTGGCGCTCGTCCCGCATTCGTCGCCTATCTCGCAGTCTGGGCGGCTCTTCTACAACACCCTGTTCGACGAGAATGCCGCCAGCCACCTCGCCGTGGGCTCCGCCTATCGGTTCACGCTCCAAGGCGGCGAGCGCATGTCCGACGAGGCGTTCGCGGACGCCGGCGGGAATCGCAGCATGATCCACGTCGACTTCATGATCGGTCACGAGACGCTGGACATCGACGGTGTGCGAGAGGACGGCACCACCGAGCCGATCATGCGCGGCGGCGAATGGGCGTGCGCGCTCTGAGGTCGGCTCTCGGCGCTTCTTCTCTCCGCCATCGGCGCTACTGGTATCATCAGCGAGGAGGTTGGCCGTGCACGTGCGCCTAAAGCACCTGTTGACGATCGGCGGGTTCACGGGCCTTTTTACCCTGTCTATGCCCTCGCTGCCGTCGGCTGCTGAACTCACCCCTGGTGCCTCGAAGCTGCTCGTGGTCTCTCCTCAAGTGTTCAAGGAGACGTGTCTGGCGGACATCGCTCAGGCGAAGGAGCGAGCCGCGAAATTCATGGGATCGCAGGGCGTCATCGATGGTGTGGCGGCACTTGACGAATACGACTCGGCCGTGGCCCTGCTCGCCGACGCGTCGGCACGTGCCAGCCTGGCTCGCAGCGTGCATCCGGACGAGGCGATGCGCGACGCCGCGGCGTCCTGCGAGACCGAGGTCGAGAAGGCGACCACCGAGCTTACGCTCAACCGCGCCATCTACGACCGCATGGCTTCCCTCACGATCGCCACGGCTGATGCGGCCACCAAGCACTACGTGCAGAAGACGCTTCGCGATTTCCGCCGCGCCGGCGTGGACAAGGACGACGCGACCCGCGCGAGGATCAGAACCCTGCGCGACGAGCTCGTGAAGTTGGGCCAGCAGTTCGACGAGAACATCGCGAGCGACGTGCGCACGCTGGAGGTGGATCCGACCGACTTGGACGGGTTACCGGAAGACTTCAAGCGGTCGCATCCGGTCCAGCCCAACGGCAAGGTGCGCCTCACGACCAACAACACGGACTATCAGCCGTTCTTGACCTATTCGACGTCGGCGACCGCGCGGGCCGCCATCTGGAAGTTGTACCGCCAGCGCGCGCACCCAAAGAACGTCACGGTGCTCAAGGGGATGCTCGAGGCACGACAGGAGCTTGCGACGCTTCTGGGCTTTCCGACCTGGGCCGATTACATCACCGGCGACAAGATGATCGGCACCAAGCAGAACGTCAGCGACTTCATCGACCGCATCGTCAAGGCTGCGGACACGCGTATGAAATCGGACTACGCGGCTTTGCTCGCCCGCCGACAGCGAGACGTGCGAGGGGCCGCCGCCGTCGACGCGTGGGACAGCAGCTACTACCAGGAGAAAGTGAAGGCCGAGCAGTACAATTTCGACTCGCAGTCCGTACGGCCGTTCTTCGAGTACTCGCGTGTGAAGACAGGCGTGATGGACATTACAAGTCGGATGTTCGGCATCACCTACCGTCCGGTGAAGGACGCCGCCGTCTGGCACGCGGATGTCGACGTGTACGATGTCCTCGAGGGAACGACGCTTCTGGGTCGCATCTACCTTGATATGTTCCCGCGCGACAACAAGTACAAGCACTACGCGCAGTTCACATTGACGAACGGCAAGAGCGGTCGCACCCTGCCCGAGGGTGTGTTGGTGTGCAACTTCCCGAGGCCTGGCGCGGAGCCAGCGCTGATGCAGCACTCCGACGTCGAGACCTTCTTTCATGAGTTCGGCCACCTCCTCCACCACGTGCTGGGCGGCCATACCAGATGGGCCGGTATCGCGGGTGTCGCGACCGAGTGGGACTTCGTCGAAGCGCCGTCGCAGATGCTCGAGGAGTGGGTCTGGACTCCCGAAACGCTCCAGACGTTCGCGACGCATTACAAGACGGGCGAGCCAATTCCGGCGGACCTGGTCAAGCGGATGCGTGCGGCCGATGAATTCGGCAAGGGCCTCTTCGTCCGGCAACAGATGTTCTACGCCTCGCTCAGCCTCCAGCTACACAGCCGGGAGCCGAAGAGCATAGACATGCCGAAGCTTGTGGCCGAGTTCCAGGAACGACTCACACCGTATCGCTTTGTGGAAGATACGTACTTCGAGGAGTCGTTCACGCACCTCAACGGCTACTCGGCGGTCTACTACACCTACATGTGGTCGCTCGTCATTGCCAAGGACATGTTCACAGTCTTCAACCGTGCGGGGTTGATGAATCGCGACGCGGCGCTGCGGTACCGGTCTCGGGTGTTGGAGCCTGGCGGCTCGCAACCGGCCGCGGATCTCGTGCGCCACTTCCTCGACCGACCGTATAGCTTCACAGCTTTCGAAGATTGGCTGAACGCGAATTGATCGGATCGATGGCCGCGCTTCATCCTCAGATCGTCCACTTCACCATTGTGCTGGTGATGGTCGGAGTGATGTTTCGTCTGATCTCGCTCTTCGGGCGGCCCGCCTTCGCCTCGCCCGCGGCCGCGACATTACTGCTGCTGGCGACGATGAGTGCCGCCCTGTCGGTGCGGAGCGGCTTGGACGCCCATGGGCCCGTCGAGCGTGCACCGGGGGCCAGAGCCGCGGTAATCGCGCACGAGGAGTGGGGCGAGCGGGCACACAACATCCTCATCGTCATAGCTGCCGTGGAAGTGATCGCACTGTTGCTACGCCGTTCACCCAGGGTGCGGTACCTCCACGTGGTCTCGGCAGTCGTCGGTGTGCTGGCCGTGTTCGCCGTCTACGAGGCAGGGGAGCACGGCGGCGCGTTGGTTTATCGCTACGCTGGCGGGGTTGGGATTCGATCAGGGGAACCCCAGGATGTGGGGCGGCTGCTGCTCGCCGGGCTGTACACCAGTCCCAACTGGATCGCGAGGCAGGGAGAGCACAGGACGCCGCAGATCTGATTGAGACGGCAGCTCGTCGATTTCCTCAGGACTCCGAGGTGCAACTGCTGGCGGCGGAGTCGAAGCTCGTCGACAAGAAAGACCCGCAGGCCGCCATCGAGGCGTTGAACGTGATTCAGGTCTCCGATGACGATCGCGTTCTGCGCATACGCCGCGGGACGTTGCAGGCGGACGCATTCGAGGCGGCGGGGCAGAAGGATGCCGCGATCGCCGTGCTCCAGCCGATCGTCGAGGCGTTCCCAACCAATGCGCGCCTGAGGGCCCGTCTCGAGACGCTCAAGGCCAAACCGAGATGAATGTCTGAGTCGGCTCGGCGTGGGATCCGGTCCGCCCAGTTCGGGATCCTCGCCAACGCCGCGCTCGCCGTGGTGAAGCTGATCGCTGGGCTGCTCGGCGACAGCTATGCCCTCGTGGCCGACGCCGTCGAGTCGATCGCGGACATCTTCTCTTCACTCATCGTGTGGGGTGAACTCCGCCTTTCGGTTCGCGACCATAGCGACCAGTATCCGTTCGGTTACGGCAAGGCGGAGCCATTGGCCGCGACAGTTGTCGCACTGATGCTCGTTGCTGCCGGAGTGGGCATCGCCGTGGAAGCCGTGACCGAGATTCGCACGCCGCATCACGCACCCGCGCCGTGGACGCTGGCAGTCCTGGTCGTCGTCATGATCGCCAAGACCGTATTGTCGAGGCGTGTCGGCGAGGTCGGTGCGGCGATCGACAGTACCGTCGTGCGTGCGGACGCCTGGCATCACCTGAGCGACGCGTTGACGTCGGCAGCGGCGTTCGTCGGCATCGCCATCGCCATTGCGGGTGGACCTGGCTGGGAGTCCGCGGACGACTGGGCGGCGCTCGCCGCATCGGCGATCATCGTGTTCAACGGCACGGGGATCCTGCGACCGGCCCTTGCCGACCTGATGGACCGCATGCCTGGTCCAGAAGTCGTCGACGCCATTCGAGGCGTAGCGTCCGGTGTCACGGGAGTCAGGGCTATCGAGAAGCTCGCCGTGCGGAAGAGCGGCATCGTGTACCGCGTAATCATCCACGTGCAGGCCGACGCGTCTCTTTCCCTGCACGACGCGCACATCCTGGGAGGCCGCGTGAAGAGCGCGATCCGCGTGGCCATGCCACACGTGCAGGACGTGCTCGTGCACATGGAGCCGTTCGAGCCGGCTGTCACGGCACGGTCGATTCCTGAAGCGTGAGCGCGACCTTCAACCACCAGCGCGGCTGCCACTCGGCTGCAACCGGCACACCGGCGAGCGCGCCGTTGGTGCCAACGTAGACGTCGAAGCGCGTCCGGGCATCGGTCGCCAGCGTGGTGATCTCAAAGGACGATCGGACGGCCGAGACCACCTGATCGCCGAGATGCACGGTCGTTGGCTGCAGCTCACGCCGGCGCAACTCGTACAGGCCCTGACCGAACACGTACTGCACACGCAGATCCTCGCGTGCGGATCGTGCGAGCCCGGCTCGGGTGCGACTCACGTCCCGCGCTATGAGGTCCGCCAGGGCGACGAGGAAGCCTGGCCGGACGCCTGCGGACACGACCTGCTCACGCGGAGCGGCAGCTGCGGACGCCGCTCGCACGCGATCGAGGGTGGCGTCGACGTCGTGAACGGAGAAGGCCCTGGTCGTTGCGATGCGCGCAGTTCTCCAAGCAGAGCGCCCGCCCACAACTTAACCCGCGATCGCTCGGAAGTCACCCGTGCGCTGCCGTCGCTCGACGTCGGCGGCGGCCTCGTCATAGGAGGCCGTGTCATCGCCGGTCATCAACGCCAGCAGGAGACCGCCGATGTCATCGGCCTGCTACGCAATGAAGCCCCACTTGTTCAGGCCGCGCGGCGCCCTGTTCGGATCAGTGCCCACCAGTAGCTCATACGCGCGACATCCCTCGTCCGCCGACCGCCACGTGATGCGTGCGAACCCAACGTCATCCTTGCCGAACCAGAAGAGCAACGGACGGATGCGTCCGGCCATGCGGTAGCGACGCACCATCGTCGTGTGGCAACCCTCACCCGGGAACGGTGTGCGTTCCGAGAGCGTGATCGGGTGCGACACGGTGAAGCGAGCCGTGGCGCCGACGTGGAGGACGGCGATTGAGAAGACAAGTCCTGTCCCGGCGATCACGCCAGGTATGCGATGTCCGAACATGGTCCTCCTCTAGCGGGGCGATCAGGCCTGCGAGGGTGCGACGTCGAGCTTGGGCACCTGTAGGTGTGGCATTGGTGCCGCGACGAACAACCGACGAGACGGCTTCGCGATCAAACGGGCCACGGCGACGGAGCGCGCCACGCGCGCTGAGTCGGTCGCTATGCCGGTGTTGGCGTACATCTGACGATAGAGCTTGGAGATCAGCACGAAGGCGAGCCGACCCTTGAGCGACTTGACGACCCGCGCGCGCGCCCAGATGCTGGGCAGTGAGTAGAAGCGGTCCCAGGTCGCCTGGGTCCGCCGGCGGATCTCGTCAGGCGACATCACGGGATGCGGAGTGTAGACCTTGGGTCGATTGGCCTGCGGGATCAGCCAGTGCCGGGTGATCGGCACACCCCCCACCTGGAGTCCCTTCCCTTGTTGCTCACGCTCCCACTTCTCGAAGTCGACTGTGCCGGGGAACGGCGTGAGCATAACGAACTGCGCGAAGGTCACGCCAGCGCGCTCGGCGAGCGATGCCGTGGCTTCAAAGGTCTCCGGTCTGTCGCTCGGGAGCCCGAAAATGAACGAGCCCAGGACGTGAATGCCGTGCTGCTTGAACGCCTGCAGTCGCTCAACGAGCGCGTCGCCATGAAGATTGAAGCCCTTGTACACATCCTTCAGGCCCTCGGGGGTTACGGATTCCACCCCGATGAGCGCCCCCTTGATGCGAGCCTTGGACATGGCTTGAAGGAACTCCGGATCCTCAGCCGCTTCCATGGTGATCTGCGTGTAGAACACCATGTCCGACGGGAGCTTTGCCAGCTTGGCCATCAACTCGAAGCGCTGTGCACGAATCGCTTGCAGCTCGTGAAGACGCGTCTTGTCCTGTCGCCGCTCGGCTTGTGCGAGGTCGGCAAGCGATACCGGGTAGAAGTTGTCGTCGGCCAGCGCGACGAACTTGAAGCCGATTCGTCGCAGCTCCACCGCCTCTCGAACCACGTTGTCGACGATCGATTGGCGAGGCTGCTGACCGTCGGTGCGCCACACGGAACAGAAGGAGCAGTGTTTCGGGCATCCGCGAACCGTCTGAATCGACGCCCACATGTATCGGTCCTTGGGCAGCAGATCCCACCGAGCGGGCTTGAACGAGTCGCCGCCGATGCGTCCCGCCTCGTACACCAACTTCACCTGACCCTCGATGCAGTCTTTGATCACGGTGCCCCACATGGCGTCGCCGTCGCCCCGAACGACCGCGTGCGCGCCACCGAGGGCGTGCGGTTCGTTCGGATACAGGGTTGCGTGAATTCCTCCGAACACGACGATCGCTCCGCGCGCCCGGAGGGCGCTGCCGACCTCGTATCCGCGCAGCGCGTTCCCTGTGTGGATGCCGATACCGACCACGTCACCCTCCTGGATGCGCGTCACGTCCAGCGGATCCAGCGTCTCGTCACAGATGATGGGGTCGCCGTACTCCCGCGGCGTGGCGGCGGCCAGCACGTAGAGCCACCGCGGCGTGATGACAGCCGTGCCGAAGGAGACGTGACTGGGGTTGACGAGAAAAACGCGCATGCGATGCCTCCCACTAGGCCCCGAAGCCAAACAACCCGCCCGATGCAGCCGCTGATGGCGTCTAGAGCGCCGCGAATGATGAGCGTTGACAGAAACCGATGAACGAAGAACAACCGATGAACGAAGAACGCGGAAGAGCCGGCGGCTAGAATTGCTCGGCAACCGCCTTTCCTGTGCGGCCGAAGAAGCCGCCAAGAGCATTACCCCGACGCGCCACATGGCGGCCAAAGGCGGTGCTCCGTTGTGCGAGTTGCTGTCCGACGGTGACAACCTCTCGTGCGACGTGCCGGCCGACGGTGGCCCATAGGCCTGGTTCAGCGTCCAGCGCGGCGTTCGACTCGGTGCCACCTGCCTCCGGGGACGAAACGTCAATGAGGCCAGCCGGCGGGCCGACGAGGACACGACCAGGAATCGGTGGCGGTGCTGCCTCGCCGGCCGCGTTGTTCGCCGCGAGCGCGACCACCGGTGCGCCGCTCGAATCCGTATCGTCTCGGCGAACCTCGACTCGAGCGATCTGTATCGGAGACGCCACGCTCGAGAGCGGCCGCCTCAGGGACGTCGTGCCCCACGTCATTGTCCTCCTCGCACTCGCGGAGCGCCCGTTCACATCGACGGGCGCCGGTCTGGCCACATGCCGATCAACGACTCGTGCCGGGTCGGGGGCCGTCGTGTGCCCGACGCCCGTTGGAATCACGGCATTCGAAAGGTCGACGGGCCTCGGCACCGCGTCCGGCGTCGAACGACGCGCCACGGTTTCAGCCGCCCGCGTGCCGACGATCGGACCGACCGCGATCGCAACAGCCGAGGCCGCCGCCAGACCGGCGATACCCGAGCCGAGTACCAAGCGCTGCACGGCAGCACGACGGCGAACCCGCGGATCGAGCAACCGCCGTACGCGGAGCAGCAACGACCCGGTTCCCGCTGCGTGCGGGACTATCGCTGCGACGGACGAGAGACGCCGAGCCGCGATGGCGTCCGCGGCGTCGGCCAGACACGTGGCGTATCGCACAGCGTTTCCGATGCGGGCGGCGACCGCATCATCGCAGGCCGCTTCCCGTTCAGCGTCGAGCGCCGCCGTAATGACGCGGACGGCGGGGTGCCAGCCGACGAGGACGCTGATGCACGACTGGAGCAGCGTGGCCCAATCGTCGTAGCGTGCGAGATGCACCTGCTCGTGCAGGATGATCAAATCGAGGTCCTCGCGATCCAGCGTAGTCACGAGCCGGTCGGAGACCACGATGGCCGGCCGACCCAGGAGGCCTAGCGCGCAGGCGCCAGAAACGCTCGATGACATGCGGAGCGCGGCGTGTCGGCGCCCAGCCCTTCGCCACTGCCGCCGCAGCGACAGCGATCGCTCCACTGCGCGGGCCAGCCGACGCGAGCGTCGTTCCAGCTGACGGACTGTGACCAGGCCGCGCGTCAGCCGCCCGAACCCGAGCAGCACCGAGCCAAGCCAGGCGCCGATGCCGCACGCAACCAACCAGTCCGGTGGCGCGGGGAGTTCGATAAGTGGCCTAGAGACAAGCGACGCACCCGGCGCGAGTGATTCCGCGTCAACGCGCGGCAGTGCCATCGACCCGTTGCCGAACATCGTGGAGTGGGTGATAAGCGGAAGGAGCAGCACCGCGACCAGCACCGCCCACCAGAGCGCGTAGCGCGTGGCGGCGTTGATTCGGGGAGCGCAGCGCAGCGCAAGCCACAACGTGACCGCGACAGCCGACCCCTGCCAGAGCCACTGCAGGAGCGACGTCATCGATCGCCCTCGGCGGTGTGGCCAGCGACGAGGGCTCGGACACGGTTTCGCTCGTCTTCCGTCGGGTGCTCGTGCCCGAGCAGGTTCAGCATCAGCGCCTCCTCCGAGCCGTCGAAGAACCGCGACACGAGTTGCGACACTGCCCGCCGTCGTGCCTGTGAGCGATTGATGACCGGCAAGTAGACGAACGCGCGCCCATCTTTTTCGTGTCTGACGTACCCCTTTCGCTCCAGAATGCGCAGCACCGTCAGGATGGAGTTGTAGGCCGGCTTGTCCGGCCCCTCGATGAGCTCAACGACTTCGCCAACGGTGGCGCTGTTGCCATTCCAAAGCACGCGCATGATGCGTAGCTCTGCGTCAGTCAGCGCTGGGGATTGCCGTCGAGCCATTGGTAAGACCGGAAAACACCTCAGTTAATATCCTAAGAATTTAGGAGAAACAAGATGACGATATGCCGGTTCCTCGTGAGCGTCAACTAAAAACTTAATTCCTTGTGGAACTGCCTACAGCCTGAACAAGCGCGTGAACTTGACCACGAATCCGCGGTTCCGGATTTCAGGGAATCCGCGGACCGTCATGTCGCGATTGTCCGAGTAAACGACGAACAGGTCGCTGCCCGGCTGGTACTCCCAGCGGTACCGGATGTTCGTGTTCATGGCCGACGTGCCCGTGTTGAACTGAATGAGCGCGGCGGCCGACATGCGCGGCGAGATCGAATACGTCGTGCGGGTGGTCAGCAGGGCGCTGGCAAACGAGCCGACCGGCAGCTCGACCCAATTCAGCTGGAGGCTGGGTTCGAAGGAGGTCTGCGGCGTGATCTCGAGCCGTCCGCGTCCGCTGCTGAAGCCCGTCCGCTTGCCGTCGTAGAAAGACCCGGTGTCGACATTCACCCAACCTGACATCCGACGCAGGGGCGAGAACAGATACCCGATGTGAAGCTCGGGCCAACTGTAGCCGCCTGCCGGCACCGACACACCGCTTGACAGCGCGAACGGCACGCGAATCAGCTCGTAGCTCTCCGCGTATTCGAGGCCGATCACATCGCCGTTTTGGAACTCGGACCGGAAGCCGACCTGTGCGAGGCGCGACTCGAGCTGGCCGCTTGGCGATGTCGTGTAGTCGAACTGCCCATCCCAGGTGAACTTGCGTACAGACCTGATCGATTTGGGCCGCGGGCTGAAGCGGACGAACGCCGAGTCCCGGCTAAACGCCTGACGTCGGAGGAATCCGATGTCTGGATTGAAATTCGTGTCGACGAACAACCGCTCGACCTGCAGGCCATAGCGATCGGCGTTGTAGTCGAACTGGCCCCGATAGCTCAGCGAGTCACCGCTGCGGTCCGGTTGCGTCGTCTTGGCGGCGAACGTGCTGATGGTGACGTTCTGGTAAAGCGAGAACACTCCGTCGGCACCGAATGATTGGGCCCGACCCTGGCCCAAGGTGGATGTCGACCGATCGGTGAAGAGGACACCGATGGCACTGCGGCTAAGGATGTCGCGCTTCACGCGGACGACGCCGAAGTTCGTGGATGGGAGTGCCGCTTGGCCGGGAGCTCCCTGTGCGTCGCCGGTCTTGATGTCGATGAGGCCGATGCTGTAGCGCCCAACCTTACCCGACATGCGGGCGCCGACGTTAATCGGCACGGGTCCCGCCGGACCCAGGCCGATGCGACGGCTGAAGAACATCACCGGCACGTCGTTCGGGTTCGGATTCGCCTGTGTGCTCCCCGCCGCACCTGAACCTCCGCCACCAGCGCTGCGCGGCTGATTCTGCAGCCCGCCGAACGAAAAAATCCCCTGCCCTTCGAGAAAGAACTCGCGCTTCTCGGGGAAGACCTGATTAAAGCGGGTCAGGTTGACCTGTTGCTCATCCTCCTCGACTTGGGCGAAATCGGTGTTGTAGCTGAGATCGGCGATTAGCCCGCCCGCGACGCCGACCTTCGCGTCGAATCCTCTGTCGAAACGCGGATCGTTCAACGCCAAGCTCCCCCTCGGTCGGAGCGTCGTGACGCCGGAGATGGCGTAGGGTTTGAGCTCCAGCGTCCGGCTGTTGCGCGGCGTTTGGATGCCGACGAGCGTGGCCGCGGCCGACACCTTGTTCATGCCGCGGCGTCCCAACGCCGCGGGAATGGGCATCAGGAAGGTGGTTTCGTTCTTCCACCGGATGACGCGCTTGAAGTTGATGCCCCAAATCTGATCGTTGCCGGCCGCATAGCGGAGCGACTTGAACGGAATCACCATCTCGACGGTGTAACCGTCCTCGACGCGGTCGGCATGTGCGTCCCAGACGGTGTTCCAGTCGCGATTGAAGTCACGTTCGTCGGTGATGTACGCGTCGGACATGCCGCCGGCGAGCGCCGCCTGGAACAGGAATCCGTTGCGGCGGTCGTGAAACGTGTCCAACAGCACCGCGAAGCTCTCGTTGTCGTTGATGCTGTTGCCGTCGCGACGCATTTCGGTCGCAATCTCACGATCCGGCTCTGAGTCCCAGCACCGCGCGGCGATGTAGACGTTCTTGTCGTCGTAAAGGACCCAGACCTCGGTCTTCTCCGTGCTCGGTTCGCCTTCGTGTGGTTCCTGTTGGACGAAGCCGGCGATCGCCTCGGTGTGGGCGTACACGCCCTCCTCGAGCCGGCCGTCGACGACGATGGGCTCCACGATGCGCGTGGCCCGGACGGTCGCGCGGTCGGAGCTCTCCCGCGTGAACACAGCCGTCAGGGCCGCAGACCCCACGTCCGAGATGCGGGCTCTTGGTGGGTCCTGCGCCGACGCGGAGCGTCCCGCCTCGAGCAAACAGATAGCGAAAAAAAAGGGAATCCCCAGAGACGGACCGCGTGCAGTCAACGCCCTTGATGCCGCCCGCCTGCGTTCGTGAACACCACGGTACCCAGTCGGGGCGGAACCGCCAGTCTAGCAGGGAGCGGGATCTTCCCGACGTCGTGTTCGGAATTGCACCCGTCGGCGTTTACACAGGGCAAGGAGTCATACACGACATGCCCGTCCCCCTGCCCTGCCGGCTGACCACTTCGCGCTCCTCCAGCGGGTGACCCGCACAGTCGCCCGAAACAATCGGTTGAGCGCGGAAGACGCGGAGGATTTCGCCCAGACTGTTCAGGTGAAGCTGCTGGAGCGCCAATACGACGCGTTCAGCAGCTACGAAGGCCGCTGCTCCCTGTCGACGTATCTGACCGTGGTCGTCACCCGTCTGCTACTCGACTGGAACGCGACGCGTGGGAAGTGGCGCCCTTCAGCGCTGGCGACGCGGCTGGGACCCGATGCGGTCCTCCTGGAGCGCTTGATGAGCCGTGACGGCCTGACCCGCGCCGAGGCGATTGCAACCGTTTCCTCCCGACGCCCCTCGGGCACGGAGGCCCAGGTGGCAGCACTTGCCGATCAACTCGCTCCTCGTCCACGTCGGGTTTTCATCCGTGACGTGCCGGATGACACGCTCGGCCGGCTGGAGTTCCACGATCCTATCGCCGCGGCGGAGGTGCGCGCGGAGCGGCGTCGGATACGCGGTGCGCTGCGAATGGCGTGCTCGACACTGGCTGCTGAGGATCGACGGCTCATCGCACTCCGCTTTGGCCGCCGCTCGCTTACGGTTCGTGCAATCGGGGACGAGATGGGAACCGATCCCAAGCCGCTCTACCGGCGTCTGGATCGCACCCTGAAGGTGCTCCGCCATCGCCTCACGGCGATGGGTATCGAAACCGCACCGCTAGGTGCCGCCTGACAGGCCCTGGGAGGCCAGGTGGGCTGGCACACCCAGCCCTCCCGGCTCACCGAACCTTCGACGCCGAGAACGACCCGCCCGCAGACATCGTGCCTTGCATTGCGTTCCCGTTCACTCGACCACGGTATTCCACCGAGCCCGCGTTGAACGTAATCTCGCTCCCGTTCAACTTGCCGGACACCGCCGCGCTCGTCCCGCCGCTCTTGAGCGTGCCGCTGATGTTCTGGTAGGTCTGGGTGAGCGCGAGCTCGCCTTGCGCAAGCTTCCAAGTGCCCTGCACCTTCGCGGGGATGATCCAGAGAAGCGCCGTGCACCAGCTGGTGCACTGCTCGGTGGTGTTCGCCCCCTCTGGCGACGACACCGTGAAGGTATCGTCCGGCGTCCAGTCCTCCATCGTGAACGTGTTCGACACGACTCGCGTGCCCGGCTTCAGATCCAACAGTTTCGGTCGCAGCTTGACGTTGATGGAGGGCAACAAGAACATCGTGATGACGGTGGCCTTCGAGAGGTCGGTCTCGAAGAGGTCGGCCTTCATGAAGGTCGCCTTGCCACCGACGCCGGCGGCCGCGGCGTTCTTCTGGGAGATCGCCACCATGTCGGGGTTGTATTCGATGCCGATGGCGGTCGCACCACGCTTGGCGGCCGTGATCACCGTCCGGCCATCACCGGATCCGAGGTCCATCACGATGTCCTGCGCCGTCACCTTCGCCATGTCGAGCATTTTGTCGACGAGCGTTTGCGGCGACGGCACCCAGACGACGTCCTTACCGGCTTGGCCCACGGAGGGCTCGAATGGCTTCGCAGGCGCCTGCTGTTGAGCGAACGACAGGGCCGCTGATGCGAGCACCGCGACGAGGGACAGGACGAGGGGTCGAATTCTATGCATGCAGCCCTCCAGAGCTGGAAACCTAGGATCAGGCCCCATAGAGTGAACGAACAGGCCGACCAAGCGCAAGCGTAGTCTGAGCCGTTTATGATGAGACATGTCCGAGTCGCGTGCCTCGGGCGCTTCGTCCCGCGCCTGGCCCATACCGTGGCACGTTGTCCGTGGCCGGGAGCCGGCCGGTCCGGCCACGCCACCCCGTTTTGACCCTAGCCCAGACGGCGTCCACGCCTACCTGTCCGACGCCGCCCGCATGCCTGGCGGGCACGCCGAGGCCGTCGCCTACCCGACGACCGAGGCTGAGGTGGCCACCCTGCTCCGCGAGCGGTCTCACGTGCTGGCCGTCGGGGCGCAATCCTCGCTGACGGGCGGCGCGACGCCCACGGGCGGCCTGGTGCTGAGCACGGCGCGGATGAAGGCGCTGATCACGTCGAGCCATCGCGTCATCGTTGGATCCGGTGTCACGCTGACTGAGATCGAGAGCGCGCTGGCCCCCGACCGACGATGGTATCCGCCCGCGCCCACGTATCTGGGCGCGACTGTCGGCGGCGTGATCGCCACGAATGCCGCCGGAGCGGCCACCTTCAAGTACGGGACCACACGCGATTGGGTCGAGGCGCTGACGGTCGTGCTGGCGACTGGAGACGTGCTCGACCTGCGACGGGGCGAGGTCCGCGCGCACCCCGACGGATTCTTCGAATTCGAGCTGCGCGATCGCCGGGTGCGCGTGGACGTTCCGGCGTACCGCCGACCGGCCGTGCCGAAGGTGTCGTGTGGCTACTACGCCGCACCGGGGATGGATCTGGTCGACCTGTTCATCGGCGCTGAAGGCACTCTCGGAGTCGTGACCTCCGCGACGCTTCGAGTCGTGACACCGCGTCCGTCAACGGTTCTCGTGTGGGTCACCTGTCCGTCTCGCGCGACGGGCCTGAGGCTCGTGGACCGATTGCGTTCCGCTTCGCAGGAGACCTGGTGCTCCCGGCAGACCCATGGGCTCGACGTGAGCGCCATCGAGCACATGGATCGGCGGAGTCTGGACCTGCTGCGTGAGGACGGCGTTGAGCGCTCGCTCGATATCGCGCTGCCCGGTGACAGCGATCTCGCGCTGCTCATCGCGTTGGAGCTGGATCCGGGCCTGACGGCCGACATGGCCTTCAGCGAGATCGGTCGAGCGCTCGATGCGGGCGCTCCGAGCACCTCACTGACGCGCTTCTGTCGCATGCTGGCAGACGAGACGCTGTTGGATCGCGCGGAGATCGCTCTTCCCGGTGACCGACGGCAGGCCGCCTTCGTCGCGTGCCGCGAGGCGGTGCCGACGGCCGTCAACCAACGAGTGGCGCGCGGCCAACACGACATCGACCCGACCATCGAGAAGATCGCCGCTGATGTCATCGTGCCGTTCGACCGGCTGCCGATCCTTCTTGACGCGTTTGACGCTGGGTTCCGCTCCCGTCATCTCGATGGCGCCGCGTGGGGGCACATCTCCGACGGTAACTTGCACGCGAACGTCATCCCGCGGAGCACCGAAGAGCTCCGGGCCGGCAAGGCCGCCATCCTTGAATTCGGTCGCGTGGCACTCACGCTTGGCGGCGCTCCCTGCGCCGAGCACGGCGTCGGTCGCAATCCGATCAAACAGCAATTGATGCGGGAATTGGTCGGTCCGGTGGGAATGGAGGCGATGCGACGCGTCAAACGGGCCTTGGATCCGCGCGGCATCCTCGCGCCGGGCGTGCTGGGTCTCTGACCAGGAACTCCGGGACCCCGTCAGCGAACGAGCGTCGCGACGGCGACCACGCCGAGACCGGACACGAGCAGCTAGGTCGCGGTGGTGGCGGCCGCGTCGCTGGCTGGCAGAGCGGGTATCTCGCCTTTCTCGCGCAGGCGCGTCAACGCCTGCACGAGGCGAGATTGCGCCACGAACGCCGTCGCGAGCGCGGCGAGCAGACAACACAATCCGACACCCAGCGCCAGGCGCAGACCGACGCCCCATCCACCCGAGGCGACCACCGACAGCAGCGTGCCCATCCAACCGACGAGCGCCAATGACGCGAGCCACCGAAGGTGGGTCAGCTCGCGATCGCCGCTCTGACGAGCGAGGTCGAGTCGAAGCAGCCGCTCCGCGCGCTTACGGTCCGCCTCGCGCTGCTCTCGATCGTAGGACAGCCGCTGATCATCCCGGTGGAACGCCTCCCTGAGCGCCGCGACGGCGGCGCCCGCGAGCTTGGCTTCGACCGGGGCGTCGGCCAGCTGCATGGTGCCAGCGGCACGGCTCGAGCCGACGGCGCCGCCACGAGTCACCTTGCTGACCACTTCCGCCACTCCAAGAACCGCGTTGAGCACGCGCAACCAAGGGAACGGCATGTCTGCTCCGTATGGCCCTACTGTTGAGAACCCAGCCAACGCTGGCGAAACGCCCGCTGACCGTCCGACAGCCGCTGGCCTGCCGACTCCGCGGGCACGACCTCAAATGATGGATCCGCGGCGAGCGTGAGCGCGACGCTACGCTCGATGCCGGCACGATCGGCGGCTCGCACCGTGACCGTGTCACGTGGTCGGTGCGCCGCGATTCGCCGCACCAGGTCGGCCTCGGTCGCTGCGCGATGGCCATCGATTTCGAGGATCTCGTCGCCGCGATCGAGGCCAGCTTGGTGCAGCGGGGTGCCGGGCAGCGTGGCGCTTTCAATGCGGAGGCCATGTGAGCTCTGCGTGAACTCCACGCTCCCCGCCCACGCGGCGTCGGGCCGCTGGCGCCGGAGCACGAGCCCGGCGGACCGCAGCAATCGGTCGTAGTCGGCGATCTCATGACCGAGGATGTAGCGCTTGAAGAATTCGTCAGCGAACTCCGCTGATCCGCTGACCTCGGCAAGCCGGGCTTCGACGTCGGCCAGCGTGTATGGGCGGTCGACGTAGCCTGGTCGGCTTCCACCCGGCTTCCCGTGTACGCGCCACATCGCCCGCATGAAGTCGTCGAGTGTCACCCGGCCGTCAAACCGGTCTCGTAGCGTCAGATCGAGAGCGAGGGCGAGGGCCGCGCCGTGCGGGTAGTAGGAGACATAGGTGGACGACCAGTTCGTCGGATCCACGGGCTTGCCCCCGTCGGTGAAGACCGCCATCCGGCTCATGTCGTCGGCGGTCCGCGCGAATCGGGCCGGGCTGAGCGCCACCGCCCCGACGAACTGGGTCACGGCCTGCGCCGTTGCTGCGACGTCCTCCAGGCCGGCGCGCGCGAGCGTCAGTGCTCCGTAGTACTCCGTGAAACCCTCGGCGAGCCACAGTTCGCTCGAGACGTTGGCCGCTTCGAAGTCGAAGGGCTCGAGCGAGCGGGGTCGGATCCGCTCCACGTTCCAGTTGTGGAAGAACTCGTGGGAGACAGTGCCAAGCAAGCGCAGGCGGTCGGCGCGGATCGCGCCAGGCGCCGTGACGACGGTGCTGTTGCGATGCTCCATCCCGTCGCCGTTGGCGTACGGGAGGTAGTCCGCCAGAAACGTATAGTGCCCTGGCTCGTAGGTCGGATATTCGCCGTAGATCGTCCGCTGTTCGGCGACGATTGCCTTGACGTCCTCGACGAATCGATCGAGCTCCTCGTTGGTGCCGTTGTGGTGCGCAGCGAAACGAAACGTCCGGCCGTCGAGGACGAACGTGCGCAGCGCGACGGGCCCGAACTCGGTCGGGCTGTCCATCAAGTACTGTAGGTTCGGAGCGGTGAACCGGAGTGGGTCGCCGGTCGCGAGCAACTGTGTCGCGACGTGCCAGCGATTCCGCCCGGGCGGTGCGAGGAAGATCACCACTGACGGCCGGTCCTCCAATCCGCGCGAGAACACGAGCGCGGCCGGCATGTTGATGTGCGCGTGGGCCGGGTCCAGGCCAAGGTACGTTCCATCCACGCGGTCCCCGAACACCTTGTACTTGAACGTGACCGACCCACCGTGGCCCTCGATGCGCCAGCCATGTGCGTCTGGTTCGGTGGCCCGGATCTCGCGGCCATCGGCCCCGAAGGCGTGCACGTCGTACACGTTCTTTGCGAAATCGTGAACGGTATACCGGCCGGGAGACGAGCGGCTCATGCGGACGTCGAGCGCGCCTGACCCGATGTCTGGGAAGGTCACCTCCACCTGCATCCAATGGTGTTCGAGGGCCGGGAACGAGAGCCGATACTCGATGGGCCTCGCTGTCTGCGCGATGCCACTGAAGAGCCCGCTGGCGAACACGACCGAGCCGAGCAGGCACATCGCGAAGGGACGTCTCACAGGCCCACCTGGCCTACTCGGCCTGAGAGAAGAGCGCCTGTTCGATGAACGCGTCTTCTGGCAGTGCTCCCAGGATTTCGATTGTGTTGTCGACGATCGTCTTGGGGACTCCGGTGACGCGGTACTTCCGCGCCAGGTCCGGGTGCTCGGTGGCCTCGACCGCGTAGGCCGTGATGTGGGGGCTGGCGAACGCCATCTCATGCGCGAGCGTCACGGCTCGCGGGCAGTGCGGTCACGTGGGTGTAGTGAACACGTGCAGCGTCACCGGACGCTGGACGGATGCCAAGCGCTGACGAGACGCTTCCGAGAGCTGCGACTCACCGCCGCCCGCCAGCAGCACAGCCTGCACCAGCGACACGAACTCGTATCCAGCCGGCGTCCCGAGAAAGCGGATGCGCGTGTCGACGAGATCCCCGGAGTCAGCCGAGCCATCGGCGGCAGACACGTGATCGATCTGTGCGTACGCCACCGCGATGGCCGGCACCCGGTCGATGCCGTACCGCCGAGCGCGGTCAGGTTCCAGGACGAAGTTGACCTCGTCGATGATGACGCGGCTGGACAGGGCCGGGAGCTCGTTCAGCACCTGCCGCGTCTGTGCGCAGGTCTCGCACCCCAGCGACTGCGTGAAGAACAGCAGGTGTACTGGTCGCGTCAACTGTTCGAATTCGGTGCGCAATCGCGTTTGGTCAGCGGAGCCGAGCAGCGACATACCGCCATTATGGACTGAGATGATGTCCGTTACTTGAACAGCTCATCGAACGCACGACGTGCACTATGTTGATCGGTGGCCGTGGCGGTGCCTGTTTGACGCTCGACGGTGGTGCGCGCACTGAAGAACGTGCAGGCATTGCGCTCGTCCTTCGGGGCGACTCGCTCGGGAAGCCCAGTCTGCGTACACTGCCAGCGCGCGCTCGTGTCGAACGACACGCAATTGATGCAACTGTGGACGTCGACACCGCATCGAGCACACCGCGTGTCGAGGGCGACGTCGGTTGACAGGCGATTGCCGCAGCGCGCGCAGCGGAAGACCTCGTGTGAGGCCATCAGGTTCGGGGTCCGTGGCCCGGAGGCGTCCTGAAGTGGGCGTCCCGGTGCACGGGGCTCCGGCGCACGTTTCGGTGGTCGGGGCTGTTTGTCTCGCGGTTCGTCTTGATAGCCTCGTTGACGGTACTTGCGCTCGCTCATGCGGGCATCCTGCAGTAGATGGCACGGGCGGCGCAAGGGCGCCCGTGCACTAAGGGTTGTCGCGTCGCGACGACGCACGCGGGGCAGGAACCGCGGATGAATTAGGTCACACGACAGAATATACTTATTGACTGAAACCTCGACAGTTGTGGCCTGAATCCACAGATTACGTGAAACATTTCACAAAATAGGTTGCAGCCCTACCTGGAAGGAGGTATTCTGGCCTCACCGTGGTGCCGGGCGATCACACGTCACGCCCGGCCTCGAGTGGACGCGGTCAGTTGGCTGTGAAACCGATGCCGCAGATCTTTCGTCGCAGCTCGAACGCCGTCGCCCGTCTGAGCATCCTGGCCGTCGTCCTTCTTGTGGGCGCAGGACTGACACTGCTCTGGGTGCTCCAGCGTTCAGGGTGGTACACGGACCAGCGCGTCGCTCGCGAACAGCCCATTCAGTTCAGCCACGAGCGCCACGTCGGCGGCAATGGCATTGATTGCCGGTACTGCCACACATCGGTGGAGGAGTCCTCGTCTGCAGGAATCCCGCCGGTGAAGACCTGCATGAACTGCCACTCCGAAGTGTTCGCTCAAAGCCAGTACCTCAAGCCGGTGCGCGACGCCTTCGAAAGCAATCGCGCGATCAAATGGAACCGCGTGCACGACCTGCCGGACTTCGTCCACTTCGATCACAGCATTCATGTGAGCAAGGGCGTGGGCTGTACCACCTGCCATGGCCAAGTGGACCGGATGCCGCTCATGTGGCAGGAGCAATCGCTTCAGATGGAATGGTGCCTGAATTGCCACCGCAACCCGGATCGCTACGTCCGGCCGAGAAGTGCGGTGTTTTCCGTCAACTATCAAGCACCGCCCGACCAGCTCGAGCTGGGCGCCCGGCTGGTGGCGGACTACGAGATCCAGAAGTTGACGAGTTGCTCGACGTGTCATCAATGACGCAAGACGCCCGAGAGCTCTGGCGATCGCTCGATGAACTGGCGGACGATCCCGCCTTTCGCGAACGCCTTCACCGCGAGTTCCCCACGCCGGTGGAAGCCGTGACGGATCCGCTCGAACGCCGGTCGTTCCTGAAGTTGATGGGGGCGTCACTCGGCCTGGCGGGTGTGACGGCGTGCACGAAGCAGCCGGTCGAGAAGATCGTCCCTTACGTGCGCCAGCCGGAAGAAGTGGTGCCCGGCAAGCCGCTCTTCTTTGCGACAGCGATGCCGCTTGGTGGCGCTGGCGTCGGCGTGCTCGTCGAGAGCCACGAGGGTCGTCCCACGAAAGTCGAGGGCAATCCGACGCATCCCGACAGCCTCGGTGCGACCGACGTGTTCGCGCAGGCCGCTGTGCTCGATCTGTACGACCCCGACCGCGCCCGCGTCGTGACCAACGTCGGCGAGATTCGGCCGTGGCCGACGTTTCTGGCGACGCTTCGAGCCGCACTGGCCGGTCAACAGCGGCTGCGAGGCGCCGGCTTGAGGATTCTGACCGAGTCGATCAGCTCACCCACGCTCAGCGCCCAACTCCAAGGCATCCTGACGCAGTATCCGGAGGCCAAGTGGCACCAGTGGGATCCAGCTGGCCGTGACACCGCCTATTCGGGGGCGCGGCTGGCGTTTGGCGAGCCGGTCGAAACCCTCTACCAGATTGACCGGGCCGACGTCATCGTGGCGCTCGACGCCGATTTCCTCACCTGCGGTCCCGGTTCGCTCCGCTACGCGCGGCAATTCGCGGGGCGTCGTCGTCCGTCTGAGGCGGAGCGGATGAACCGGCTCTATGTTGCCGAGGCGATGCCGACCTCGACGGGCGCACGAGCCGACCATCGTCTGCCCGTGAAGCCGAGCGAAGTAGACCTCATCGCTCGCCAGCTGGCGGTGGCCGTGGGCGTGGCGGGCGTGCCGACAGGCGGCAGCTTCGCGGGGACGGCGGCCGAGCATGTCTCCAGGTGGATCGCCGCGGTCGCCAAGGATCTTCAAGGGCACAAGGGCGCGTCGGTGGTGATCGCGGGTCCCTCACAGCCGGCGAGCGTGCATGCACTTGCCCACGCGATGAACGCCGCCCTCGGAAGCGTCGGTACGACGGTTGTGTATACCGAGCCGGTCGTGACGTCGCCGGTCGACCACTCGGAGTCCATCAAGGATCTCGTGGCCGACATGACCGCAGGCCGCGTCGACATCTTGCTCATGATGGGCGGCAACCCGGTGTACTCGTCGCCAGCGGACCTCACCTTCGGTGCCGCGATGGCGAAAGTGCCGCTGCGGATCTACTACGGTTCGCACGACGATGAGACCGCGGGACAGTCGCACTGGCACGTGCCGCAGTCACACTTTCTCGAGAGCTGGAGCGATGTACGAGCGCTCGACGGAACAGTGTCGATCATTCAGCCGCTCATCGCGCCGCTCTATGCGACGCGCTCGCCTCACGAGCTGCTTGCGGTCTTCAGCGACACGCCTGAGAAGTCCGGCTACGAGATCGTACGCGAGCACTGGATCAAGACAACCGGCCTCGGCCGACCGGACGATGAATCGGACGCGACGCCGGAGTTCGAGAGCCGCTGGCGCCGGTGGTTGCACGACGGGGTGATGGAGGGCACGGCGTTCGCCCCCAGAGCGGTCACGCTCCGAGCGGATGCGACCGCCGCAGCGGCTGCGCTGTCTGGTTCTGGCGCTGACATCCAGTTCCGCACGGACCCGTGTGTGCTCGATGGCCGCTTCGCCAACAACGGATGGCTGCAGGAGCTGCCGAAGCCGCTCACGAAATTGGTGTGGGACAACGCCGTCATCGTGTCGCCGACCATGGCTCAGCAGATCGGGGTCGAGACATCGTTCTCTTATCAAGGTGGCGAACGCGGCCAGACGCTCAGCGAGATCGTCGAGGTACGCTACAACGGCCGGTCGGTCCGGGGTGCGTTGTTTCCGGTGGTTGGCCACCCCGACGCCGTGGTGACGGTTCACCTGGGTTACGGTCGTCGGCGCGGCGGCAGTCTGCTCCGTGGGGCTGGATTCGACGCAAACGCGATTCGAACCTCCGACGCACTCTATGTAGGTCGCGGCGTCGAGATTACGCGCACCGGCGACGGCTACTCGCTGGCGTGCACACAAGGGCATCACTCCATGCAAGGCCGCGGCATGGTCCGTGCGCTCACGAAGGAGGAGTTCCTCCGCCATCCGGAAGCCGTGCATGAAGGCTTCGAATCGCCGCCACGCACCTTGACGCTGGTCCCCGAGTACAAGTACGAGGGCTACAAGTGGGGCATGGCGATCGACGTCAACGTCTGCACGGGGTGCAACGCGTGCGTCATTGGCTGCCAGGCCGAGAACAACATCCCGGTGGTGGGGAAGGCGCAGGTGCTTCGCGGTCGCGAGATGCACTGGCTGCGTGTCGACCAGTACCACCGAGGCGCCCCCGAGAATCCGGAAACGTTCTTCCAGCCTGTCCCGTGCCAGCAGTGCGAGAACGCGCCGTGCGAGGTCGTCTGTCCGGTCAATGCCACCGTCCACAGCCATGAGGGGCTGAACGACCAGGTGTACAACCGGTGTGTCGGAACCCGCTACTGCTCGAACAACTGCCCGTACAAGGTGCGCCGGTTCAATTACCTGCTGTACCAGGATTGGGACACGCCCAGCTTGAAGTTGGGCCGTAATCCCGATGTCACGGTCCGCAGCCGCGGCGTGATGGAGAAGTGTACGTACTGCGTGCAGCGAATCAACGAGGCGAAGATCACCTCAGAGAAGGAGCGTCGTAAGGTGCGCGACGGCGAGATTCAGACCGCGTGCGAAGCGGCGTGCCCGACCGAGGCGATCGTGTTCGGCGATCTGAACGACCCGCAAAGCCGTGTGTCCCGGCTGCAAGCGGAGCAGCGGAACTACGCGATGCTGGCCGACCTGAACACGCGACCGCGGACCACTTACTTGGCCGTGGTACGGAACGCGAATCCCGAGGTGGGGGCGTAGGGAGAGCGATGGCAAACGGGGTTCAAGCGGTTCCTGACGCCCGGGCGACCACGGAGCTGGTTCCGGTCATCACGCCAGGGCACTCGTTCGTGTCGGTCACCGAGAAGATCTCCAAGATTGTCCTGCGGAAGGACACGCCGATTGGCTGGTTCCTCTTGTTCGCCCTGACCCTGGGCGTCTCCGGCCTCCTGGCGACGTCGCTCGGCTACCTGGTGTTCATGGGGATCGGCATCTGGGGGAACAACCAACCGGTAGGCTGGGCTTTCGACATCACGAACTTCGTCTGGTGGATCGGAATCGGCCACGCCGGCACGCTGATCTCGGCGATTCTGCTGCTCTTCCGCCAGCAGTGGCGCACCTCGATCAACCGCTTCGCCGAAGCGATGACGCTGGCCGCGGTCGCGTGCGCGGGCCTTTTCCCACTGTTCCACACGGGTCGTCCTTGGCTCGCGTACTGGCTGCTGCCGTACCCGAATACGATGGGAATGTGGCCGAACTTCAAGAGCCCGCTCGTCTGGGACGTGTTCGCGGTGTCCACCTATCTGACCGTGTCGGCGCTTTTCTGGTACACGGGACTCATCCCCGATCTTGCCACGATGCGGGACAATGCGAAGTCGAGGATCGGACGGCGCGTGTACGGGCTGCTAGCCATGGGCTGGCGAAACTCCGCCTATCACTGGCAGCACTACGAAGTCGCCTACCTGCTACTCGCGGGCCTATCGACCCCGCTCGTCGTGTCGGTGCACAGCGTGGTCAGCTTGGATTTCGCGGTGTCAGTGCTGCCGGGCTGGCACACGACGGTCTTCCCGCCATACTTCGTTGCCGGCGCGATCTACTCGGGATTCGCGATGGTCCTGACGTTGATGATTCCGATCCGTGCCGCGTACGGCCTGCAGGACTTCATCACGATGCGCCACATCGAAAACATGGCCAAGGTCATGCTCGCCACCGGGCTCATCGTCGGCTACGGGTACTCGCTCGAAGCCTTCATGGCCTGGTACAGCGGCAACAGGTACGAGACCTTCATGATGTGGAACCGCATGACAGGCCCGTACTGGTGGTCCTACGCGCTCCTCATCCTGTGTAACGTCGTCACGCCGGCGTTCCTCTGGTCGAAAAAGGTGCGGACCAGCGTCGGCGCGCTGTTCGTGATTTCGATCGTCGTGAACATCGGGATGTGGCTCGAGCGGTTCGTGATCGTCGTGACCAGTCTGCACCGCGATTTCGTGCCCTCATCGTGGGGTCGATTCAGCCCGACGATCTGGGATTTCTCGACTTATATCGGCACACTCGGCTTCTTCCTGATGCTGCTCCTGCTGTTCGTGCGGTTCCTGCCGATGATCTCTATCTTCGAGATGAGGACGCTCCTGCCGTCGGCCAAGGTCGACGAGGCGCACGGACACGGTCACTGAGGACGGCGATCGATGGCCACACACATGACCCAGTCCAGCCAGCCCGCCGTGCACGGCTTGATCGCCGAGTTCGACAACCCGAACGCGCTGGTGGCGGCGACCGCCAAGGCACATCGCGACGGCTATCGCAAGATGGACGCCTATTCGCCGTACCCCATCGAGGAGCTGCGCCACGCACTCGGCGCGCCGGCGTCGAGGCTCCCGGTCATCGTCTTCATCGGCGGGCTGATTGGTGCGGCGGCGGGCTTTTCGCTCGAGTCGTGGGCGAACGCGGTGGCGTATCCCCTGAACGTGGCTGGCAAGCCCTACATTTCGTGGCCGATGTTCATCCCGGTGACGTTCGAGACGACCGTCTTGTTCGCGTCTCTCTCGGCCGTGGTCGGGATGCTCGCCCTGAACAGGCTCCCACAGCCCTATCACCCCGTGTTCAATCACGCGCGATTCTCGGCAGCCTCGACCGATCGATTCTTTCTGTGCATCGAGGCACGGGATCCCAAGTTCGACCTGAAGCGGACGCGGGCCTTTATGGACACGCTCGGGGCGCTCGAGGTCGCTGCCGTTGAGGGCTAGTGGCCTGTCCTCGGTGGTCTCGCGCAGCTCGGCGCGAACGTGGCTCGCGTTGGTCGGGTTGCTCCTGTTCGGCGTCTCCTGCCGCCAGGACATGCACAATCAGCCGAAGTATGTCCCGCTGCGGGAGTCGACCTTCTTCGCCGACGGCAGCTCAGCCCGTCCGCTGCCGGCGGGCACGGTCGCGCGTGGACAGTTACGAGACGACATCCTGCTCTACACCGGCAAGGTCGGGAACGAGCCGGTCGACCAGTTCCCGTTTCCTGTGACCGAGCAGGTGATGGCCCGCGGTCAGGAGGCGTTCACCGCGTACTGTTCCCACTGTCACGGCCAGACGGGCGCGGGCGACGGGATGGTGGTGCAACGCGGCTACACGAAGCCCTTGGCGCTGTACGATGAAAAGGTGAGCCAGAAGCCCGTGGGCCACATCTTCGACGTCATCACCAACGGGTTTGGTGCGATGCCCGATCACGCGGCGCAAGTGAAGGTGAACGATCGCTGGGCCATCGCTGCGTACGTGCGGGCTTTGCAAGCGAGCACGTCAGGCACGGTCAGCGACGTGCCGCCCGAGCAGCGCGAGCAGTTGGACCGAGCCGTGGACGCGCCCGGGGCTGGCGCGGCCAGCCAGACGGCGCGCTAGCGTGTCGGAAGGAGGAAGTCGACAGGAGTGGCTGGACCGATCATGCGTTTTCGGCAAGCGGCCGACCAACTGATTCCCGAGCTCGCCGGGTACCAGCGTGTGTTTCTCATGGCCGGAGGCCTTCTCCTGCTTGTGTCGCTGGTCGGCTGGTTCCTCAATCCCGCGCAGTTCTTTCAGTCGTACCTGACGGCGTACATGCTCGTGCTGAGCGCGACGCTCGGCCCGCTTGCTCTAGGGATGATTCACCAGCAGTCCGGCGGCAAATGGGGCGTGGTGATTCGGAGCATCCTGGGCGCCGCCTCGCGCGTGCTGCCGGTCATGACGGCCCTGTTCCTGCCGATCGTCGTCGGGATGCCGCACCTGTACCACTGGACTCACGCGGACGCAGTCGCGCAAGACGAGATCCTGCAGGCGAAGTCCCTGTACCTGAACGTGCCGTTCTTTCTGCTCCGGGCCTTGCTGTACTTCGCCGTGTGGAACGCACTCGCCTTCTTCCTGAACAAGTGGACGGTCGAGCAGGATCGCACCGGCGATCCCGCGGTCGCCAAGCGAATGGAGCGGCTGAGCGGCGGCGGATTGCTCGTCTTCGGCATCACAGTCACCTTCGCGTCCTTCGACTGGCTCATGTCGCTCGATCCGCACTGGTTCTCGACCATCTACGGGTTCCTGATCTTGGGCGGCCAAGGGCTGACGACGATGGCCCTGACGATCATCGCGCTGCACTGGTTGAGCAAGCGCGAACCGATGAACGTGGCAGTGGTGCCACAGTACTTCCACGACCTGGCGAACTTGATGCTGGCGTTCGTGATCCTGTGGACCTACTTCTCGTTCTCGCAGTACTTGATCATCTATGCGGGCAACCTGCCCGAAGAGATCACCTGGTACACCCGTCGTCTCGACACGACCTGGATCAACGTGGGCCGGTTCCTCATCCTGGCGCACTTTGCTGTCCCGTTCCTGCTGCTGCTGTTCCGTCGAAACAAGCGTGTGGCTGAACGTCTCGTGCCGATTGCCGCCTTCCTGCTCGTGGTCCGCTTCATCGATCTCTTCTGGCTCGTTGCGCCGACGTTCCACGAACGGTTGTCGCTGAGCTGGCTGGACATCGTGCTCCCGCTGGGGCTCGTGGCGGTCTGGATCGGCTGTTTCGTCTGGCAGCTGCGGGGCAACCCGCTGCTGCCGTACTACGACCCGCAGTTTGCGGAGGCTGTGCCCCGGCTCGCCGTGCAGGGCGAGGGGCACCATCACCAGGCGCACTGAGGCGCGAAATGTCGTTAACAGAATCTCAGCAGACTCAGCAGCCGCCCATGCCCCACCACGAAGAGGGCGATATCTATTTCGGCGCCATCTTCAAGTTCGTGATCTACCTGGCGATATTCGTCGCGATCGTCCAGGTGTTCACCTTCTACGTGATGCGGAGCATCGACAACCGGATGGTGGCCAACCAGGAGATCCGGTATCCGCTCTTGGCCGAGCAGGGCGAGCGTTTGCCGCCGGCCCCGCGTCTCCAGACGCTGCCCAAGGAGGAGCTGGCGGCTCTGCGCGAGGCGTGGAGACGGGACCTCGAGGGGTACAGCTGGGTGGACAAGAGCGCGGGAACCGTGCGCATGCCCATCGAGCTTGCGATGAGGCGCGTGCTCGAGCGTGGGTTACCGGCGCGGGCCGCCGAATCGAGCCCAGCGACGCCTGCACCCGCCACGTTGAGGCCTCCCGACGCCACGAAGCCCGCCGGCGCACCGGCGGGGCGCTAAGGACTGCGACGAAACAGCCATGAGGATCGTTCTCGGCGTCCTGCTCTTCCTCGGCACGGTGACCCCGCCGCTCGCCGCTCAGATGACTGGCGCCCCGACGCCCGGGTACCGGCCGATGCCTGGCATTCCGGCGTCGACGCTGCCCCAGGCGTTGCGAGAGATCGGCTTCGACCAGAGGCTCGACGCGCCGTTGCCACTCGACGCGACGTTTCAAGACGAAGACGGGCGGACCGTTCAGATCGGCGAGTACCTCGGGAAGAAACCAGCCGTGCTGGCGTTCGTGTACTTCGATTGCCCCATGCTCTGCACGCAGATCGTGAACGCCCTGGCCGCGGCGCTACGGCCTTTGTCGCTGACGCCGGGCGAAGAGTTCGACGTCGTGCTGGTGAGCTTCGACCCGCGTGAGACACCCGCGCTCGCCAAGCAGAAGAAAGCAGAAGCCATCGCCCGGTACGGTCGTCCGGACACCGCCACGGGGTGGCACTTCCTGACTGGCGACGAAGCGTCGATCAAGCGCCTGACGCACGCCGCCGGATTCCGTTACGTGTGGGACGAGGAGACCAAGCAGTTCGCGCACCCCTCGGGCATCATCATCGTCACGCCGGACGGCCGTCCGGCACGGTACCTGTTCGGGATCGAGTACGGTCCTCGTGACGTACGACTCGCGTTGGTCGAGGCGTCGGCGGGCAGGATCGGATCACCCGCCGACCAATTGCTGCTGTTCTGTTACCACTACGATCCGATGACCGGTCGGTACGGGATCGTGATCATGCGCGTGCTGCGTCTCGCCGCCATCGCGATCGTGCTTGCGCTCGTGGCTTATATCGTCGTCATGGTTCGCCGCGAGAGGCGCACGGCGCACGCGCGGGTCGTGCCGTCTACTCATTTTGCGCCCAGGCCTGTGCACCGTAACTGACATGTGGACTTCTCCGCTCTTTCCGGAAGCCGCCTCAACGATCGCCCCTCGGGTAGACGCGTTCTACTTCTTCCTGGTCAGCCTGACCGCGTTCATGTCGATTCTGATCGCGGTCGCGTTCTTCTACTTCTTCGTGAAATACCGCCGCCGGTCGCCGGACGAAGTGGGTGTCCACATCGAAGGAGGCATGGCGCTCGAGATTGCGTGGTCCGTGATCCCGCTGATCATCGTGATGGTCATCTTCGGTTGGAGCACGTCGCTCTTTCTCACGTACACGCGTCCGCCGGCTGAGACCCTCAACATCTACGTCGTCGGCAAGCAGTGGATGTGGAAGTTCCAGCACCTGAATGGCCACCGCGAGATCAACGAACTGCACGTGCCGGTCGGCCGCGCGGTGAAGCTGATCATGACCTCGGAGGACGTGATTCACGACGTGTTCGTGCCGGCGTTCCGCGTGAAGGCGGACGTGCTGCCGGGGCGCTACACGCAGCTGTGGTTCAACGCGACCAAGGCCGGCCGCTACCACCTGTTCTGCGCGGAGTACTGCGGGACGAAGCACTCGGGGATGATTGGCGAGGTGATCGTGCAAGAGCCCGCGGAATTCGAGGCCTGGCTCTTGACCGGTCGAGCGGAGGGATCGCTGGCCTCGGCGGGTGGGAAGCTGTTCCAGGATCTGGCGTGCCACACGTGCCATCGCCCCGATCAGACCGGACGCGGACCGGTGCTGCCGGGTCTCTTCGGTCGCACGATCACGCTTCAGAACGGCGCTCGGCAGGTGGTGGACGAAGCGTACTTGCGCGAGTCGATCCTGCGGCCGGCCGAGAAGGTCACGCAAGGGTTCCAGCCCGTGATGCCGGCGTATCAAGGGCTCATCACGGAAGAAGGCGTACTCCAGCTCATCGAGTACGTGAAGTCGCTTGGCACCGAGCCGCAAACGCAGCCCGTTCGCCCGGCGTCCGGCGGTCCCGCGCCAGGCGAGACCCCGCCGTTGCCTCCGAAGAGTGAGGTCAATAGGTAAGCCATGTCTGCCACGCCTGCCCAATCCACGCTGTCAGCCAAGCCGACGCTTCCGGCGATTTCCCCAGTCATGCCCGAGCATCACTACCTGAACAACGGGTATGGGCTCAAGTCGTGGCTCCTCACGCGCGACCACAAGCGCATCGCGATTCTCTACCTGCTCTCGGTGTCCTTCTTCTTCTTGTTGGGCGGATTGTTCGCGGTGGTGGTGCGGCTCGAGCTCGCCACGCCAGCGGGCGACCTGCTCACATCGGACAACTACAACAAGTCGTTCACCATGCACGGCGTGCTGATGGTGTTCTTCTTCCTCATCCCCGCGATTCCGGCGACGCTCGGCAACTTCCTCATTCCGCTGATGGTGGGCGCGAAGGACCTCGCGTTCCCGAAGATCAACCTGCTCAGTTGGTACATCTACATGCTGGGCGCCTCGTTCGGCTCGTGGGCGATTCTCACCGGCGGCCTCGACACCGGCTGGACGTTCTACACGCCCTTCAGCACCGTGGCGTCGACCAGTGCCGTCGTGCCGGCCGCGCTCGGCGTGTTCATCAGTGGATTCTCGTCGATCCTCACGGGCCTGAACTTCATCGTCACGATCCATCGGATGCGGGCACCCGGCTTGACGTGGTTCCGCTTGCCGCTCTTCGTGTGGGCGCACTATGCGACGAGCTTGATCATGATCCTGGGCACGCCGGTCATCGCCATCACCATCGTGCTCGTCGCCGCCGAGCGTGTCTTCTCGTTCGGGATCTTCGATCCGAAGCGCGGCGGCGATCCCGTGCTCTTCCAGCACCTCTTTTGGTTCTACTCACATCCCGCGGTGTACATCATGGTGCTGCCGGCGATGGGTGTGATCAGCGAGCTCGTTGCCGGCAGCTGTCGCAAGTCGGTGTTCGGCTATCATTTCGTGGCGTTCTCGAGCCTGGCGATCGCCATCATCGGGTTCTTCGTGTGGGGCCACCACATGTTCGTGGCCGGCCAGTCCGTGTACGCGGCGCTCATCTTCTCGATCCTGAGCTTCCTGGTCGCCATCCCGTCGGCCGTGAAGGTCTTCAACTGGACGGCAACGATGTACAAGGGGTCGGTGACGCATGCCACGCCGATGTGGTACGCGATGGGCTTCATCGGGCTGTTCACGATCGGCGGGCTCACGGGGCTTTTCCTCGCGGCGGTCGGCCTCGACATTCACGTGACCGATACGTACTTCATCGTGGCGCATTTCCACTACGTGATGGTGGGCGGCACGATCATGGGGTACCTCGGCGGCCTGCATTACTGGTGGCCGAAGATGACCGGGAAGCTCTATAACGAGAACGCGGCCAAGGTGGCGGCGGCGCTGATCTTCTTCGGCTTCAACCTGACGTTCTTCCCGCAGTTCGTCCTCGGCTACCTAGGCATGCCGAGGCGATATCACGCGTACCCACCCGAATTCCAGATGCTAAACGTGCTGTCGTCGGCCGGCGCTTCCATTTTGGCGGTCGGCTACATCTTCCCGATCATCTACCTGCTGTACTCGTTGAAGAACGGGAGGATTGCGGGCGCCAACCCCTGGGGCGCCGTCGGCCTCGAGTGGAGAACAAGCTCGCCGCCGCCCACCTTCAACTTCGAGAAGACACCCTCCGTGACCTGGGAAGCCTACGAGTACCCGGAGGGAGTGGAGAGCCATGTCGCCTGACACCTCCGCGGCAGCGGAATCCCATCGAGGGCACCACCCGGCGCTGGTCCATCACTTCGACAGCCTCGCCGAGCAGCACGAGGCTGCGAGCCTCGGCATGTGGACCTTCCTGGTGACCGAGGTTCTCTTCTTCGGCGGCGCGCTGATGGCGTACTCGGTCTACCGAAGCTGGTACCCCGAGGCATTCGCGTCGGCCAGTCATCACCTTGACATCACCCTGGGCGCGTTCAATACAGCTGTCTTGATCTTCAGCAGCTTGACCATGGCGCTCGCCGTGCATGCAGCACAGCTGGGCCAGATTCCGAAGCTGAAGCTGTTCCTCATCCTCACCATGGCCCTCGGCGCGACGTTCCTGGTTGTGAAGGGCTTCGAGTATCACGAGAAGTACGTCGAGGGACACATTCCAGGCTTGTTCCCGTTCAACTATCAGGAGGAGCCGCAGTTCTTCGCGCACGCGCAGATCTTCTTCTCGATCTACTTCGTGCTCACGGGGCTGCACGCCCTGCACATGCTGGTGGGCCTGGGGATCATGGTCTGGATGTATGTCTGGGCCCACAACGGGACCATCGACCGAGACTACAACAGCCCTATCGAGATTGCCGGGCTCTACTGGCACTTCGTCGACATCGTCTGGATCTTCCTATTTCCACTGCTGTACTTGATTGGACGGCACGGGACCACGGCGCACTGACGCAAGGCCGCATCGAGATGTCAGATCATCAGCACACGCAAGCGCAGCACATCGTTCCGCTCTCGGTCTACTACGCGATCTTCGCCGCATTGATGGTTGGGACCGCGATCACGGTGTGGGTGGCGTTCATCGACCTGGGTGTGCTCAATACCGTGGCCGCCCTGGCGATTGCCTGCACCAAGGCGACACTCGTGATCCTCTATTTCATGCACGTGAGGTACAGCACGAAGCTCACATGGGCCGTCGTGGCGAGCAGCGTGTTCTGGCTGCTCATTCTTCTCGCGCTGACCTTCAACGACTACCTGACGCGGCACCTGTCGACGTACGGATAGCTCGGCTCGGACGCCAACAGGCCGGGCATGAGCGGTATCCAGCTCGTGCGTGAGCTCCTCGAGCGCCGTCCCTTCCTCGCGGCCATCGTGATGTCTGGCTATACCGAGGATCTGCCGCGACTCGGCGAGCTCGAGGATCGCGTGGCGCTCCTCCCGAAGCCGTTCACACCCAATGAGGCTCGCGAAAAGGTCGGTCGCATCTTCGGCCGCGCGGCGTCTTCCTGATTCGGGCCTCCGCACAAAACCCCCCGCTCGGTCACGCGCGGGGCCACGCCTCGCCGAGGCACTCGAATGACAGATCTGACGGTCGGTCCGCTCGCGGTGTCCCGCCTTGCCACACGGCGGCCTGCACACCGCTTCACGGAACGGCCGCTATCTCGTTCATCTGCCTATCTTTGATTGACAGCAGTCCTTCGGGTTCGGAAGTTGCATCGCCCTGTTGGCGCCCCAGAGCCGCCCATGTCAAGAGCCGCCGTCGCCGCTGCACCTTCGTTGCCCCCTCCGATCGCGTCGGAGCCGGTCGCTCAGGTCGAATCGGCCTCCACCCCTCAGCAGGAGGAGTCTTCGTCCGACGAAGGTCGCGCAGACCAGCTCCACGCCCTCGACCCTCTGCCCTTTACGTGCAAGGCCCGTCTGAGGTTCGGCCCGGTCGTGACCGTCATCGACATCTCGAATAGCGGCGCGCAGATCGAGACCACGAACTACCGTATCCAGCCTGGCTCGGCGGTGATGCTCGAAATCGCCGGCCCACAGGGCGAGCTGGCGATTCCGGCCACCGTCCTGCGCTGCCAATTGGCGAATCTGCTTCCGGAGCCGATCTATCGCGGGGCCTTGGCATTCAGGCGCGATTTCGACGTGCGTTCATTGGGCGTGCCAGCGGAGGCGGAGCCGGCGATGGAGCTGAATCCAGCGACGGAGCTGGGGTGCCTTCGCCGGGCCATTGAGCGCCTCGCCATTGGAGAGGGTGGGGGGCCCACGCCGGAACCGGTGATGACGGCACTTTTGGGCGCGCTGAATGCGGCGGACGCGACGCGCGAGACGCCGGCCGGTCGTGGAGCAGGTATTGAGCTCGAACGAGAGCTTGCGCTCCTCTTTCACGAGATCGCCAGCGCACTCGAGCGGACGCCCACACCCGCCTCATTGCAGACCGCAGTCCAGGAACATCTCTGCCGGGTCGTGCCGGGCCACGGAATCCACGTGTGGGAACTCGGTACTTCGGCAACGGCGTCAGGCGCTGAAGCGATCCTCATCTCGATTCCGCGCCTGTCTGCTGACGCACCGGCTGCCCGACTGAGCGTCGAGTTTCCGGACGGAGCCGAACCGCAAGGAGTGCACCTTCAGCTCTTGAAGGCTGCGGTTCAGCTCATCGCGTTGGCGCGCGAGCTCGGTCGCCTGACTGGGGCCGATCGACCGCTGCACGTCCGCGGACCCGAGCCGCTGCCTGACGGGTGGAGTCGCGTCGTGGTGTGCTTCGCGAACGGTCAAACTCGCAAAGGCTTTACGACCGAGTTCACCGCGAGCACGGGCCACCTGGAGTTGACGTCGAAGCCAACGTCTTCCACCAAGGCGGTGCTGATTCCATTCACCGAGCTCAAGACGATCCACTTCGTCAAGGATCCCGCGCGAGGAGGCAGCGGTGCCGGTGGAGGGGTGGGGGTTCTGCTCCCAAGGGGCGGAAGTTGCGTATCACCTTCGGCGATGGTGAGCACCTTGAGGGCACGACCGACAGCTACCGCCGCAGTGCGCCCGGATTCTTCGTGCAGCCGCTGGATCCGCAGAGCGAAGACGAGCGCGTGTTCGTCATCGGGCCTGCCGCCAAACATGTGCTGTTCGGCTAGCGCGCGGCCCACCTTCGCGCTTGAGCGGGGCAAGCCAACCACCCACCGTTGAGCGCCAGGCTTCGCTGGACGGAGCCAGCGCCCAACGCCCGTCGTATACTCGTGTCGCGATGCGGTTCGCGCCCGAGTACGTGACCCACGTTCTCAACGAAAACTTCGAGGACGCGAAGCGGTTGTTCGTCGGACCCCTCTTGGCGATCCACTATGCCCATCTCGCGATGCTCGCGGAGACCCGGATCATCGCGTCGGACACACCCCATCGCTTGCGCGTGGCGCTGGACGTCGTCTCACGCGAGAACGTGTGCGCGATTCGGTACGACGGAACGTATGAGGATCTCTTCTTCTACATCGATCGGCTGATTGTCCGCGAAGCGGGAGAGGACGCCGCCGGACGCCTACACACCGCGCGCAGTCGGAACGACATCGCGATGACGATGTATCGGATGCGACTGCGGGAGTTCGTGCTCGGCTTGATGGCGGCAAGCCTGGATCTGCGACGATCTGTGCTGGAGCTGGCGGAACGGCACCGCGACACGGTGTTCCTCGTGCACACGCACACGCAGCGCGCGCAACCGACGACCGTGGCCCACTACATGTTGGCCGTCGCCGAGCAACTGGAGCGCGATGCGACTCGACTCAAAGCCGCGTACGATGACACGAATCGATCGCCTCTCGGCTCGTGCGCCATCACCGGCACTGGCTTCCCGATCGACCGCGATCTCACGGCTGACCTGCTCGGCTTCGATGGACCGACCGGCAACACGTACGGCAGTATCGCCACCGTCGACTACTTGCTCGAGAGCGTCTCGGCGGCATCGGTGTTGCTCACCGGTCTGGGCCGCTTCACTCAGGATCTGCTGCTGTGGTCGACAGAGGAATTCGACTACCTTCGACTGGGCGATGGCTTCGTGCAGTCGAGCAGCATCATGCCGCAGAAACGAAACCCCGTGGCGCTCGAGCATGTGCGTTCGATCGGCAGCAAGGCGGTTGGGCAGGCCCACGCGGTCGTCCTGGCGGTCCACAATACCCCCTTTGGTGACATCGTCGACACCGAAGACGATCTGCAGCCGTTGGTGTTCACGATGTTTCGTGATGCGACGCGGGCGGTGAAGCTGCTGGCCGCCGCGCTGGCAACCGCGACGTTCGACGCCACGGCGCTCGAGGCGAGGGCCGCAGAAGGCTGGGCCACGTTGACCGAGTTGGCCGACCGCCTTGTCCGCGACCACGATGTGCCGTTCACGACCGCCCACCGAATCGCGGCGCGCCTGATCGAGGTGCGCGGTCGAGAGTCGACCGCACCGCTCTCGTATCTCCTCGCGGAGGTGTCCGAGTCGCTCCTGGGTACGGCGCTGCGCTACAGCGAGGCCCCGCTCACCGAGGTCGTGAGCCCCCGTCATTTCGTCCAGGTACGACGGACGCTCGGCGGTCCGGCGCCCGAGGAAGTTGCTCGCGCGACAACCGGTGCGCGCGCAGCCCTCGATTCCGACCAGGCCTGGTGGCATGATCGTACCGGCCGCCTAACGCAAGCGCAGCAACGTCTGTCCGATCGATGTGCGCGGTTGTGACCAACGACCGTGACCAACGACATTCGACCGACGACCTGGGACGAATGAACGACCAACGATCAACGACCAATCTTCGGGTATTCGTCCAGATCCTGCTGCTCGAGGCCGCGATCGTGCTGGGGCTCTGGTGGTTCGGTCGAGCGTACTCCTGATCGGGGACTGATGCACGCGCTGGACTGGGCGATCGTCGTTGCCTACCTCGCCTGGATGGTCTGGGATGGGCTCAAGCGCTCGAACCGCACCGACGAAGTCGAGGGCTACTTCTTGGCCGGACGATCGCTGCCGTGGTGGGCTGTCGGCCTGTCTGTGATGGCGACGCAACTCAGTGCCATCACCCTGGTGGGCACGACTGGTCAGGCGTACGCCACCGGCTTCCGGTTCATTCAGTTCTACCTCGGCCTCCCGCTTGCGATGATCCTGCTGTCGGTGACCGTGGTTCCGTTCTTCCACCGTGCGGGCGTGTACACCGCGTACGAGTACCTGGAGCAGCGTTTCGACACGCGGACCCGAACGCTCGCGGCCTTGCTCTTCCTGCTCGGAAGGACGTTCTCGCTCGGCGTCGTGCTCGCGGCCCCATCCGTTGTCATCTCGGCCATCGTTGGGTGGAGCGTGCCCACGACCGTCCTTGTACTCGCGGTGCCGATGGTCGTGTACACGGCATTCGGCGGCGTGCAGGCCGTGGCGTGGACCGACGTCAAACAGATGTTCATCATCGTCGCCGGCGTCGTGGCCGCGGTCGTCGTGCTCGTCGCGAGCCTTCCCGAGCAGGTGGGTTTCGGTGATGCGCTCAGTCTGGCGGGAGCGACGGGGCGACTGCAGGCACTCGACTACCGCTTCAGCTTCAGTGAGACATACACGGTCTGGTCGGGGTTCATCGGCGGTTTGTTCCTGATGCTGGCGTACTTTGGGTGCGATCACAGCCAGGTGCAGCGCTACCTGACCGCGAAGTCAGTGGATGAAGCCGGGCATTCGCTCCTGATGAGCGCGTACTACAAGATCCCATTGCAGCTCTTGATCTTGACCACAGGCGTGCTCGTGTTCGTGTTCTACCTGTTCCACGCGCCACCCATGCTGTTCAATCGTGCGCACGAGGCGGCGGTGGCAGCCGGCCCCCGCGCCGAGGAGTACCGCGCACTCGAACGTGACTTCCAGGCGGCCATCGCGGAGCGCCGCGTGGCGGCGGAAGCCCGGAATCGAGCGGCCTTCCTCGATCGCGATCGTGAGGTCAACGCGATCCGCGCGAAGGCTGTTGACCTGGTCAGAGCCGTGAGTGGGGATGTGCAGTACACCGACGTCAACTACGTATTCCCGACGTTCATCACGACACAGATGCCGGTCGGCCTCGTCGGGCTCATGATTGCCGCGATGTTCGCGGCCGCCATGTCGACCGCCGCCGGTGAGCTCAGCTCGCTCGCCAGCGTGACGATCATCGACTTCTACCGTCGCCACCTCGTGAAGCAGGCGGCGGACGCCCACTACCTCCGTGTGTCGAAGCTTGCGACGATCGGTTGGGGGCTCTTCGCCTGTGTGGTCGCCATGTCGGCTTCGAATCAGGGGTCGCTCATCGAGGTCGTGAACCGGTACGGTTCCTTCTTTTACGGATCGCTCCTTGGTGTCTTCATGCTGGCCATCTTGACCAAGCGCGCGACGGCCGCTGGCGCGTTTTACGGCTTGATTGCCGGCATGGCGGTCGTGCTGGCTTTCGCGTTCGGCACCTCGGTCGCGTTCCTCTGGCACAACCTGATTGGTGCCGTCGTCGTCGTGGCCGTCGGCATGACGATCAGCCTGCTGCCGCCACGGACCGCGCAATAGAGAAGGCCGGGCAGCAGGAGGCGTTGCCCGGCCTCACACGCGCGTCGCTGTCGCGGCGGCGCACGTCACGTGCGTGTTGGCTATTCCTGAATGCGGAACGGCACCACGAGCGATCCCACCGTCGGGTCGTTCGCAATCACCGCGACACCCATCGACTGCGCGGCCTCGTTCTCAGGCTGCTGATAGCACGTGCCCGGTGCCGTCATGTCTTGACTGGGCGCCACCACCTCAATCGACTTCGCCACGAGCCCCACGGTGTACCCGGGATCGACCAGGCGCGTGTACGCGAGCTGAGACCCGTGCACCTGGGCGAAGAAGACCAGGCCCGCGCCGTTCTGATTGTTCAAATATCGCGGACCGCTGCAGTCCAGCGATGTGTGGAGGAACTGCACCGAGGGAACCGGGATGCCGGCCGCCGTGGCCTGAAAGTACACCCGATCCGGACCGACCTGCCGCATCACGCCACCGTTGTAGCCATCGAGCAGCGTGCCCACCGGGACGCCGTTGGCGTCGACCAGCGTCAGGCCGTGTCCGGCGGCACCAGCCGGTCCTTGCGGCCCTTGCGGACCCTGGGGGCCTTGTGGTCCCTGCGGTCCCGCCGCGCCATCAGCCCCGCGCGGCCCTTCCGGACCCTGCTGCCGTTGGGGGCCCTGCGGTCCCGCAGCTCCCCGGAGACCCATTGGACCCGCCGGTCCAACTTGACCCTGGGGTCCCGCTGGCCCCGCCGGCCCCTGCGGTCCCGCCGGACCTGCTGGCCCCGCGGGTCCTGCCGGACCCAGGGTTTCTCGAGACCCCTGCTGGCCGAAGATTGTGTTGAGCGGAGCTGCGATCGAGTTTGGTCCGCACGGCCCGGCTACCAGGCGCGGTACCTTACCAGGCGTCAGGCAACGTTGATCGCGGACGACTCCTTGTCCCGTCCTTTTCGGCCATCCCCGGCCTCGGCCAGAGGCGAGGAGAGGGCAAATACGACAGTGAAAGCCACGAAGGCGCAACTCGTGTGTCTCATGCCTTTCCCTCTTGCAAGAGCGGGGCACCAGCGCCGAAACGTGCTGTTCCACTGGAATTCGCGCGAAAGTGGCAACGCTTGACGTGCAAGCGTGTTCGATTTGCGAGCAGGGAGGCGGACACATGCCGATTTCTCTAGGAAATCGCGTGTCCGAAACGGAACACCGGGTGCAGAGGCGTGAATCCTTCTCACCTGGGCGTGTTCGCCGCCGCCGGCGCCGAACGCCGCGCTCACCAGACCGATGACGTCGCCAGGACGTGAGAGAGGTCGACGCTTCTCTCTGCGTTCCTTGAGCGGAAACCTGTGGGTCCCGACGTCTGCCTCGACCACCCGCGACCTGCTGCGAACCGAGGGGAGCGTCGTCGGCATGCCGGGTTCGACGGCGTACAGTCAATGGGTGACGCTCTCGCCGGGGACGTACAAGAAGTACATCATGTCAGGCAACACGGGCGCCAATGTGCTGAACCTGCCGCTCGTGCGTCAAGGTGCGATGCCGGTCGACCTGATCCGCCGGGCACCGCAGGACGAGGACACCCTCAACCGCAACGTGTACGCGCAGCGTTTCTACACGCAAGCAAGCCTTCGGATCCTGCTGTCCGATCGCATCGCGGACTACTCGACGCTTCCTGACATCACGGCGGACACGCCCGTGTTGCTCGAGGGTACGCCGACCGGCTACGGTCCGGTGGACGCCACACATCCGCCCATTGCGCGCGTGTTCGGTCCTAACGCAAACGTCACCGTGACCAGCTCCACCTATGCAGCACCGTTCGCCTAGCTCCTCGTATCGGCCATCCCCGCGGTGTACCAGCTCCAACCGCTGTCCGTCACGGTCGGCGGCGTCACGCGTACCATCTCGTGTCAGGGCGAGGTTGGGCCGCAAGCGACAGGCATCGCGAACTGGAATGCCAATTCGTTCGCCGGATGTACAGTCACCGCTCCACCCTTGTTTGTCGGCCCCCTGGTCGCGAATTCGCTCAATGGTGCAACCCTGACCTCCACGACCGTCAACGGGGTGCCGGTCAGCACCACCATCACCACGAACACCGCCAACGCGATCAACGTCGTCAACAACGGGACCGCGCCGTTTTCACCTAACCTGTTGTGGCTTCCCAATAGGGCTGGCGTCGACGTGCCGGTCACGTGCGAGGGCTACGCAGACGCGACGATTGGAGCCCCCGCCAGCCGGCGATTCTTCAACTGCCGAGGAGTTACGGCGGCCGTCGCCGCCGGCACGTACAACGCGACCAAGGCGTTGGCCGACACGGACACCTCGACGATCGGCGGCTACATCAAGATCGAACGGCGCAACATCGTTCCCGCCGGATCGCCCGCCACATGGACCGATGTGACGATGGAGATCCTGAACCTGGGCATCGGCGCGGGGAACTCCGGCGGTGCCGCGTGTGGCGTTCCGAACCCGAACGCCGTCCTCAGGATTCAACGCCTACGCGACAACGGCGGCGGGTCCTGTACCTATTTCCAGAGCCTGAACCCTTGGGACCGGCGGCCGCAGGGGCTGTATGACCCTCGAGAAGGGACGGTGCGTGACGCGACCACCACGGATCCGATGGGCTACGCAGGGGTGATGCTGTACATCGCCCTTGACGTGAACAACCTCAGGCGCTGGCTTGATGGGACGATCGGTACCACCGGAACGCAGACGGCTCAGGCCGCAAGCGGCAACGGCTTCATCGTGTACTTCTCCGATCGTCGCGGCAATCACAACGCGGCTGGTGACGAGACTGGTGAGTGTGGTTTCGAGGATCACGTGAACTCCACGGTCACCAACGGCTTGCCCGACGGTGCTCTGCAACCGGGCGAAGACGTCAACTGGGATGCGCGGACGCCGACGGTGATCACACAAGAGACGTACGGGGGAACGCCCTCGACCATCGGTGCTCCGGCTGGTATGGCGACGGCCGGTGTGGCGCCGTTCGCGACGATTCCGAACAGCAACAACGCCGGCGCCGTCACACCAACGGCTGGGGCCATGCGCGTGAACAGGGTCATGCTATTCCGACGTGCATTGAAGCTCGTGAACGCCGGGTTGGTGAGCCTGCCCGCCACAGGCTTGACTGTCGCGGCCGAGAATCCTGTCTACGTGCACGGTAACTACAACGCGATTGTTCCGGGGACCGTCCCCACGAATTCTGCGCAGTGGACCACGGCGTGGAACAGTCAGGCCAGCGCGCCGGCGTCCGTCGTCGGAGACGCGATCACGCTGCTCTCGAACAACTGGAGCGACGCGGTCGTTCGAAGTTCCGAACAGCAACGCATCGCGGCCGGCAACCACCACCACGTAGCGGTTCGCCGCCCTGGCGGGCAAGGGGCTGTCGTTCCCGCATTGCGGTGCCGCGTGCGGGAACCCAGGCGACCTGTTCGGCACCGACGGTGGAGCGGCCAACTTCCTGCGGATGCTCGAGAACTGGGGCGGCCAGCAGACCGCTTACCGTGGATCGCTGATCTCGCTCCACGTCAACAGGCAGGCGACCGGCACCTACAAGTTCGGTTCAGGCGGCGGCTTCAACAACGTATACAACGCAGGCGCGCGCGCGTTCTCGTTCGACATCAACTTCCTGACGCCGTCGCTGCTGCCGCCAGGGACACCCATGTTCCGTGACGTGAACACGCTGCAGTTCCGTCAGATCCTCCGGCCGAACCAGTAGCGTTCTACAGACGACTCGAAGCCGTTGTGCGACCCGCGGGGGACCGTCGGGGCACAACGGCGGCGCGCCGGGCGCGCCCGCGACAGGCTCAGGATCACCCAGGTCGAAGGGCGACGGTACGGAGCGGGGGGCAGCCCCCCGTGGCGACGGAGCCCGGGTTCTGGGCTGAGCCCCGGTTAGTGAAAGACGCTGTCGATTGTCAGCGTCTTCGCCGGCCCCAGCTTCAGCGTGGCGATCCCCGCCTCGATCGTCTTCCCGTCTCCGACCACCACCACCGCCAGCTTGGAGGGATCGAGGTGCTTTTTGGCCACACGCTGGACGTCCGCGGCCGTCACAGCCTGAATCCGGCGGACATAACTGGAGAAGTAGTCATCAGGGAATCTGTACGTGATCGCGTCCTCGAGGCGGCGGGAGATGTCGCCGGTGGTTTCGAATCCTCCTGGAAAGCGCAGCGCCACGTAATTCTTCGCGCGCGTCAGCTCGTCGGGCGGCACCGGTTGCAGGATCCCGTTGAGCTCGTTGAAGAACTCCCGCAGCGATTCCTTCGTCTTGTCGGTCTGCACCCCAGCCATCGCAGAGAAGGGCCCAGCCGTCAGGCGCATGTCGAATGACGAAGCGGCGCCGTACGTGTAGCCATGCTTCTCGCGCAGGTTCAAGTTCAGCCGCGAGCTGAACGCCCCACCCAGGATCGTGTTCAGGACTTGCAGCGGAAAGAAGTCCGGAGTGGAACGCGGCACACCGATCCAACCGATGCGGATCTGCGACTGCGGTGCTCCGGGCTTGTCGACGAGGTATACCGTGCGGGTGGCATGTTGTGCCGCGTCGGGCAGCGTGGCGCGAGCTGGCGCACCGGCCGGTGCCTTCCAGGACCCGAAGCTCGCCTCGAGGAGCTTGAGGACGGCGTCCGGGGTCACGTCGCCGACGACGAGCAGTGTGGCATTGTCGGGACGAAACGCGCTCGCGTAGAACGACCGCAGATCGTCCACCGTGAAGGCGCGAATGGTTTCATTGGTGCCCATCGCGGCGGTGCCATACCGGTGTGTCGAACCGTACAGCAAGCGCGCGAACGTGAGGCCGGCGATCGTTGACGGGTCGTCACGTGCCTGAATCAGGTTCGTCAGCCGCTGCTGGCGCTGTCGCTCGAGCTCCTCACGCGGGAAGGTGGGACGCATCGCGACGTCCGCCATGATCGGCAGCGCTTCGGCAAGTCGAGCCACCGGCACGTGCAGCCGAATCGCCGAAGAGTCAAAGCCGCTCGAGGCGCCCAGGTCCGCGCCGAGGAAGTCGACCGCATCCGCGATCTCGAGGGACGATCGCGTCCCCGCCCCTTCGGTCAGCATCGCCGTGGTCAGGCTCGCAATGCCGAACTTGCCTACCGGGTCGTCGGCGGTGCCGCTGAGCACCACGAGGTTCACCTGCGCGACCGGCACTTCGTGCAGCTCGACGATCCACACCGGAAGGCCGTTCGACAACTGCCGTTTCTGGATCGACGGGAGCGTCAAGGCCGGTGCAGAGCCGACTGCAGGCGGCTTCAATCGATCGGGTGCCTGGGCAGGCAGGGCGGCAGCCGCCGCCATCATGCACGTGAGGCACGCGAAGACGCCTGCTCGGGTCGATGAGGCCACGTGGCCGCCGTCCCTTCTACTGCTGGCCATTGGTCTTCCCCTCCGGCAGCACCGCCAGCTCCACCCGTCGACCCAGGGGGAGGAACGCATCGGCTGCCGCGCGGACATCGGACGGACTGAGGGCCCGGTAGCGGGCCAGATCCTCGTTGAACCAGTCGGGGTTGCCGGTGGCCACGAAGTACCCGTTCAACTGGTCGGCTTTGCCGCCGAATCCCCCCATGCGCTCCATGCGGTTATAGAAAGACGACTCGATCTGGTTCAGCGCCCGCTGGACCTCGAACGCTGATGGTGGCTCGTTCTGCAGCGTCACGATCTCCTCGTCGATGACCTTCTGCAGCTCCTCCACGGTGTGTCCCGGTCGCGGCATCGCGTCGATGATGAAGGACGACCCGAGCGCCATCGAGCTCTGATAGGCCGTGACGCTTTGCGCAATCTGCATGTCGTAGACGAGCCGTTTGTAGAGCCGTGAGTTCTTGCCACCCGCGAGCACGTCGGCGACGAGGTCGAGCGCCGCGTCACCGGGGGCGAGCCGCTTCGGGGTCAGCCACGCCAGGAACAAGCGAGGGAGTTGCACGCGATCGGTGATCGTCTTCTTCGTGACGCTCGTCAGCGCAACGCCTGGGATGGTCATCGGCTCGACGGTCGCCCCAGGTTTCACGTCGCTGAACCACTTCTCCACGAGGGCGCGAGTCGCCTTCGGGTCGATATCTCCCGCCACGACCAGACTCGCGTTCGCCGGCGCGTAGAACTTCCTGAAGAACGCGACCACATCGTCGTAGCTCGCCGCGGTGAGGTCCGGCATGTAGCCGATCACGGGCCAGTGATACGGGTGGCCTTCCGGATAGAGCATCTCGTTCAAGACGACGTCTGCCATGCCGTACGGCTCGTTTTCGACACGTTCGCGCCGCTCGTTCTTGACCACGTCGCGCTGAGCGTCCACCGTTTGCGGCGTCATGGTGTCGAGCAAGTAGCCCATGCGGTCGGATTCGAGGAAGAGCGCCAGCTCGAGCGCGTTGGACGGCACGTTGATCCAGTAGTTCGTACGGTCGTTGCTGGTCGAGCCATTGTTCATCCCACCGGCGCCCTCGAGCCACGAGTCGAACTCGCCCGGCTTCACATGGCCCGACCCCATGAACATCAGATGCTCGAAGAGGTGAGCGAATCCGGTGCGTCCGGTGCGTTCGCGCGCGGAGCCGACGTCGTAGTGCACGTTGACCGAGATCACCGGCACGCTGTGGTCCTCGTGCAGGATGACGTTCATGCCGTTCGGGAGCCGGAAGTGAGTGTAGGGCACCTCGATCGGCTTCGGCGCGGCGGGGGAGGCAGTCGCGGGCGCCGCCTGTGCGGCAGGAGCTTGCGCGGCAGCCAGCGTCGCCGGCGCGGTCAGGAAGAGGAGGAAAGCCAGGCGTCTCATGAACGAGATCTTAAGGGAAATTGAAGATTGAGGATGAAGACATGGCGGCTCGGCCGCCATGGCGACCCGCCTTCGCTCGTCGAGCGACGTGGGCAAGTTCGTGACTCGTGACTGGCGACTGGGGACTTGTGACTGACTACAATAGCCCAATGGCCGAGGTACGTCCGCTGGTTGGCGTGATCATGGGCAGCCAGTCTGACTGGGACACGATGAAGCAGGCAGACGAAGTGCTCACGAAGTTCGGTGTGCCGCACGAGTGTCGCGTCGTGTCTGCCCACCGGACGCCCGCGTGGATGGCCGAGTACGCCAGCGGGGCCGTGGATCGCGGCCTCGAGGTGATCATTGCAGGGGCAGGCGGCGCGGCGCATCTGCCCGGGATGGTCGCGGCCCACACCGTGCTGCCGGTCATCGGCGTGCCGGTGCAGAGCGCGGCACTGAATGGCCTCGACTCGCTCCTGTCGATTGTCCAGATGCCGAAGGGTGTGCCGGTGGCGACGGTCGCGATTGGCGCGGCTGGTGCGTTGAATGCGGGTCTCCTCGCGATCGCCATTCTCGCCACGTCACGGTCGGAGCTACGCGCACAGCTCGTGGCCTATCGGGCGGAGGCGACTGAGGCCGTCCGCCGCGCGTCTTTTCCGTCGTGACCCGAACGTCGCTCGTTGCTGGACCCGCCACGCAACCCATCCTTCCTGGAGCCACCATCGGCGTTCTCGGCGGCGGCCAGCTCGGTCGCATGTTCGCCCTGGCCGCTCGTCGTCTCGGATATCGCGTCCACACGCTTGCGCCTGAGCATGACACGCCGACCGGTCAGATCGCGGACGTCGAGTTGTTCGCGCCGTACGATGACCTCGACAAGGTGCGGCAGTTCGCGCGCGGCGTCGACGTGGTGACGTTCGAGTTCGAGAACGTCCCGGCGGCGACGGCTGCGGCCGCGGCTGAGCACGCGCTCGTGCGTCCGAGTGGGCGTGCGCTCGAGATCGCGCAGCATCGCATTCGAGAGAAGGCCTTTCTCGTGCGGCACGGGCTACCGGTCGCGCCGTTTGCCGAGGTGCGAACAGCCCATGATCTCGAAACCGCTGTCAGTCAGGTCGGTCGGCCGTCCGTCCTGAAAACAGCGGCGCTTGGCTACGACGGGAAAGGGCAGGCGCGCCTCGACGGCGGTGTGGATCCGCATGATGCCTGGCGAACGCTCGGCGAACGCGAGGCAATCCTCGAGCGGTTCGTCGATCTCGAACGCGAGATCTCGGTGATCGGGGCCCGCGGCGTCGATGGAGGCTGGTCGTACTTCGGACCCATCGACAACGCGCATCGCAACCACATCCTCGATGTGTCCACTGCGCCATCGGATGTGCGGCCGCCCGTCGCCGCTCAGGCGATCGACGCGACCAAGGCGGTGATGGATGCGCTTGAGTACATCGGCATCCTGTGCATCGAGTTCTTCGTGACACGAGATGGGCAGCTGCTCATCAACGAGCTCGCGCCGCGGCCCCACAACTCGGGGCATCTGACGTTCGACGCCTGCCGAACCAGCCAGTTCGAGCAGCAGCTCCGGGCCATCTGCGGTCTGCCGCTCGGATCACCGGATCTTCTGCAGCCGGCCGCGATGGCCAATCTCCTCGGCGAGCTGTGGAGCGCCGGCACGCCTCATTGGGCCGCCGCACTGAGTGTGCCCAACGTCAAACTGCACCTGTATGGGAAATCGCAGGCACGTCTGGGCCGAAAAATGGGTCACCTCACGGCGCTGGCGTCGTCCACCGCCGAAGCCCGCCGGATGGTCTTGACGGCCCGCGACGCGCTCACGAGCGGCCATCGCTAACACACGGCAGGATCGTCTTCCACGACGATCCTGCCTAGTTTGTCCTCATCTCGTCCCCGACCCTCGAAGTATCGCGGCCGTCGTGATGGCTTGCCCGACATGTCGAGTCGTGTGCTCGGCGGTGTGGACGAGCAGGCCGATCACCGTTGAGGGGAGGTTAGCTCGACCCACTTTTCGGGCCTCGAGGAGGGTGTCGCTCGACGTCGCACGCACTTGCGCGAGGGCGCGATCGATTGTTGCCAACACGGCCGGCACGATTGCCGCCATCGGTGCGGCGCGCTGCTCGATCTCCCGCTCGGCTCGCAGCGCCGCCACCTGCCCCTCGCTCAATGCCTCCCCGCGCGCGTACGTGGTCAGGCGATCCATGCTGCCGGCGAGGTGGACGATGTGGAAGCCAATCGATGCCGCTCCGCCGGGTTTCAGCCAGAGCTGCTCGGGCTTCACCGTCTGCGCGAGCCGCTCGATGTCCTCGCGCGCCTGAAGGAGGGCGTACGCGACCGGAAGGAGCAGCGGGGGATACTCGGGTAGCGGTCCACGGAGCCACACTTCCGGTTCACTCATGCGCGAGATCCTCCTTGGCGAGTCGCCGCCGTTGAAGACGAATCGCCAGCGTCGCCACGGTCCCGAAGACGACGAACGGCGCCAGAAGCAGGAGCAGGATGCCGCTGCGGAGGGCCGCAATCATCCGCTGCCCCTCAGGTGAGCCGAGCAGCGTCCGGCACATCGCACACTGCGCCGATACGTCGACGCTCAGCCCGACCGCGACGAGTCCGGCCACGAGCCCGACTATCGCTGCTCGAGAGCGACGACAATCGGGCGGAGCCATTTCGATCATGGACGGGTCACCATCTCGCGAATGCGCATCGCGTCTGGCGCGATGAGGACGTAGAGCAGCACGCTCGTGACAAGCAGCCCGCCCACGAACGTCCAGAGAATTCCCGGGTGCGCGTGGCGGAGACGCATGGAGTTCCCCGCAATCAGTGCGACCTGCATGAGCATGAGCATCGTGAGTGCCATGATCTCCAGCGCACGCGGCAGCGACGCGTTCGCCAGCGCGAGCATGAGGAACGTCAGCAGCAGGAGGGCGCCGGTGGTGATCCAGGGCTTCGCGGAACTGACAGTGTCTCTCGACGCGTGGCTCATGACCGATGCCTACAGCAGATAGAACAACGTGAAGATGAACACCCAGACCATCTCGACGAAGTGCCAGTACAGGCCGACCATCTCGACGCCGACCGCGGTCGCGCGCCGTGCCCAGACGCGTCGAGCCGCGGTGGCGAGGACGACCGTTCCGGTGAACACGTGCAGACCGTGGAATCCAGTGATGACGAAGAAGTACGCGCCAAAGGCTACCGCGCCCCACGGGTTGGTGTTCATCCGCGCGCCGTCGGCGATCAGATGCCGCCACTCCCACGCTTGAAGGCCGAGAAACGCCAGCCCAATGAGACCCGTGACCAGGATGAACGTGGAACACGTCGACCACTCTTCCCGCCTGGCCGCCTCCACAGCCAGGGTCATCGTCGCGCCACTAGCCAGGAGAACGACCGTCATGGCCGTAAGAAACGGAAGGCTGAAAACCTGGCTGGCGTCGGGCCAATTGCTGACCGAGAGCCGAGCGTACCCGTACGCCGCAAGGAAGCCGGCGAAGAGCAGCCCATCGGAGATGATGAACCACCACAGCATCACCGTCCGCCAGCCCGCACCGAATGGACACACTCCACCGTCCCACCGATTAGCCTGCTGGACCGCGGCCGATGCCTGAAGACTCATAGACGCTCAGTACTGCGTGAGCAGCAGGAGAACCACCAACCAAACACCAAGGAGGAAGTGCCAGAACGTGCGCGAAAGGGCCATCGCGCGGCTCCAGTGTCGCGCCTCGACTCGGCCCGGTCCCGTGGCGACTAAGGACGCGTAGCCGAGGACCGCCAGCGCTCCCCCGACATGAACCCCGTGAGCACCGGTCAGCAGGTAGAAGAACGAGCTGTGAGGGCTGGAGGGCAGGAAGATGCCGGCACCCTGCAGCTGCCGCCACGCCTGGAGCTGGCCGACCAGAAAGCCGATCCCCAACACCAGCGCACCACCCAGGCCGCACAGTGCCAGGTTCCATCGCCGCCTTGCACCGCACCAGGAGCCGAGCTCGAGGGTGATGCTGCTCGCGCACAACACGATCGTGTTCCCCAAGAGCGCGTCCGGGAGGTCGATCCGAGTCCAGTCGCTACCACTGCTCCGGACGATGTATGCACTCGAGAACGCAGCGAACAACATCGTGATGGTGGCCAAGAACATCCACAGAAGGAGCCGGACGGACTCCTCGCGCCGCGACTCACGCTCTCGCTGGAGGGCTATGTGCACGTCGTGAAACCTCCAACCCCGACCTAGGCCGTGACCGCGACTCGTTCCTTGGGCACACGCTGATCGGCGTAATCGCCGACATCGCTCGGCACGCCGTATTCGTAGGCCCAACGGTGCACGGTCAACGGGTGCGGGCCGAAGTTGTCGTGCGGTGGCGGCGAGCTGGTCGTCCACTCAAGGGTAGTCGCCTCCCAGGGGTTGTCCGCCGCCTTTCGACCCTTGAACAGGCTCCAGATGAAGTTGATCAGAAACAGCAACTGGCCCGAGATGAGCACCATCGCGGCTGAGCTGATGATCGTGTTCTGCAATCGTGTCTCGCGCAGGAAGTCGTACGCCGTGAAGGCATAGTACCGACGTGGCGCACCCTGGATGCCGAGGAAGTGCTGCATGAAAAAGATGACGAAGAACGGGGTGAACGTCAGCCAGAAATGGGCCGTGCCGAGCTTCTCGTTCATCATCCGGCCGAACATCTTCGGGTACCAGTAGTACAGCCCACCGAATGTCGCCATCAGCGTGACACCGCCGATCATCATGTGAAAGTGCCCGACGACGAAGTAGGTGTCGGTCAGCTGCATGTCGGCGGTCGCGTTGCCCAAATACAGCCCGCCCAGGCCGCCGCTCCCGAAGAGCGCCAAGACCGCGCACGCGAACATCATCGGCACGCGCAAGCGGATCGAGCCGCCCCACAGACTGGCCAGCATGTTCACGCCGAACACAGTCATGGGCAGTGTGATGGTCAAAGTGGCTACGGAGAAGTACTCGCCGGTGAATGGGCTCATCCCGCTCACGAACATGTGATGGCCCCAGACGACCATGCTGAGCGCGCCCACGGCAATCAGGCACCAGACGGACAGCTTGTAGCCAAAGACTGGCTTGCGAGTGAACGCCGGGATCACGTCGCACGCGATGCCGAGCGCCGGCAAGATCAGCACGTATACCTCAGGGTGTCCGAGGAACCAAAAGAGATGCTGCCACAGCAGCGGCGACCCGCCCGTGTGGCTCAGATGCTGACCCGCGACGACGAGTCCGATCGGTATGAAGAAGCTCGTACCTGTGTGACGATCGAGAATCAACATCACCGCCGCAGCCGTGAGCGCCGGAAACGCCAGCAGTCCCAGGATCGACGCGATGAAGTACGACCACACGGTGAGCGGCATTCGCCACATCGACATCCCACGGGCCCGTTCGCTGAACACCGTGGCGACGATGTTGAGCCCGCTCAGGGTGAACGACGCAATGAAGAACGCCATGCTCACGAGCCACACGGTCTGACCGTTCCGTGAGCCTGGCACGGCAGACGCGACCGCGCTCAGTGGGGGATAGGCGGTCCATCCCGCCGCCGCGGCACCCCCCTCAACGAAGAAGGACGAGATCATCAGGAGCGCCGATATCGAGCCCACCCAGAACGACAGCATGTTCAAGAAGGGAAACGCCATGTCGCGCGCGCCGATCTGCAGCGGCACGAGATAGTTCCCGAACCCGCTGACGAGCACGTACGACATGAAGAAGAACACCATGATCGTCCCGTGCATCGTGACGACAGCCAGATAGAACTCCGGTGTCATCACGCCGCTGACGTAGCCCTTCGGGAAGATCTGAGAGAGCAGCGGCCACACCCGATCTGGCCAACCCAGCTGCAGCCGGATGAGCATCGCAAGCGTTGCGCCCACCAGCGCCATCAAGAGGCCCGTGATGATGTACTGGATGCCGATCACTTTGTGATCGAAGCTGAAGACGTACTTCCGGATGAAACCCGGCTCGTGCGCGTGCTCTGCGTCTGAGCCGTGCCTCATATCCGTCGTCTGCTCCGTCGTCTGCGCCATGTTTCCCGGACCTCGTTCACCGTCGCGCGGGCGGTGGCGTCGACTGGTCGGTGAGCCACTTCTCGTACGCCTCGGGCGACACGACGTCGAAGAACCCACGCATCCGGTAGTGCGCGAGCCCGCACAGCTCCGTGCACGCCATCTCGAAGCTGCCCTCGCGCGTCGGGAAGAAGATCACCTCGGGTGTCATGCCCGGGACGATGTCCTGTTTTACGCGGAAGTGGGGCAGGAAGAAGCTATGGATCATGTCTCGCGATCGCAGGCGGAGTCGAACAGCGCGGCCGGACGGCACGGTGATCGCGTTCTGCGTGATGATGTCGTCGCGGCCGGCTGGGTCGGTGCGGTCCATCCCCATCGGATTGCTCACGTCGTCAATCCGATCCGAGGACGTGCGTCCGAACTGCCCGTCGGGGCCGGCGTAGCGCACGTTCCACAAGAACTGCTGAGCCAACACTTCGACGGTGACGGCGTCGGCCGGAGGCGTTGCGTCGAAGTATTCCGACCACACGGGCATGCCGATGGCCAATACGCCACCCTCGGCCACGAGCGCGACCGCGATGCCAATGGTGCCTGATACCCACAGCTCCGTCCGGCGGCTCGCGAGGCGTTGACCGATGCGACCGCGTCGTGCGCCGGTCCAGATGAAGTACGCCAGCGCGCAATAGCCGACAGCAAAGAGCACGCCGGTCGTGATGAGCAAGTAGTCGAGCATCGCGTCGATGCCCGCGCCGTGCCGACTGGCGAGACCGGGCAACGCGACGCGAGATCCGTAGACGACGCCACCGATGCCGAGCACAGCGAAGAGCGCCGCGACGATCGACGCATGGATCACGGACGTCTGCTTGGCCATGGGTCCGCTCACAGAATACCCTGAGTCGCTTGCGGTGCGCGTGGCTCCCGACGCCCCGCCGTGCACGGGCTTGCCGAGAGTCCGGCACTGCCGGGAAAGGGGAGCCGACGACGACGGCAGATCCCTCGTTCATCCGCCGCGCGTTCTGCGATAATCGCGCGCCGACTCGACCCACGCACAGCATCGGAGACTCCCATCGTGAACCCTTCACTTGCGATCTTCCTGGTCTCGACACTGGTCATTGCCGCGACCTTCCTGTGGGTCGCGCGTTCGACATCCGAACCCGGCGCGATCGACTACGCGCGAGCGAATCGACTGCGTGGCGTGTTCGGCGTGTCGTTGGGCGTCATCCTCGCCATCTTTCTCGTGCTCACGCTGCCGCGCCTGCCGTATCCCGTCGAGGCCGCGGCACCTGCGCACGTCGTGAACGTGGTCGGGAAACAGTACGCGTTCTCGGTGAGCGAGAGCCCCGGGCCTCAGTCGCTGGCGACGTGGGAGGCAGAGTTCTCGCCAGTCGTCGAGGTGCTGCAGGGCGCGCTCGTGGAGTTCCGTGTCCGCACGTTGGATGTCAACCATGGATTGGGCATCTACACGCCTCAAGGCGCCCTTCTTGCCCAGACGCAGGCGATGCCGGGTTACGTGAATCGATTGCGCGTGCAGTTCGACCAGCCGGCACGTATCCCGCGATGTGTTTGGAACTCTGTGGCATGTCGCACCACGCGATGCGTGCCGTGATCGAGGTGAAGCCATGACCGCGCTCGCGAACCCTCCCACGGCCACTCCTGACGCGTACGCCAGGCAGATGACGCGCCTCACGCTCGTGTGGGTCGCCGTCGGGCTTGTGCTCTTCCCGATCCTCGCGCTGCTCGGCCTGGTGATGCGGACGCTCCAGGCCGGTTACTTTCGAGCGACACCGCCGGAGTGGTTCGATGCGGTGATGACGCTCCACGGTCTCGGCATGGTCGGCGTGTGGTTCGTTGCGGGACTGGCGGCGCTGAGCTTCGTGCTGTCGGCATACGTGCGCCCGAGCCTGACCGTGTCCAAGCTCGCCCTTGCCATGACCGCTCTCGGCGTCATCCTGCTGCTTGTCGCGACGCTCGTGGGGCGGCTCGGTGTGGGGTGGTACTTCCTGCATCCCCTTCCGTTCCATTCCACCGACACCTGGCCGGCGTGGGCCACCGGTGCGCTCTTCGGCGCTTTGGCCATCCTCGGCGTGGGGTGGACCCTCTGGGCGGCCGACATTCTTCGCGCGATCGCCGCGCGCTATCGATTGAGTGAGGCGCTGGGGTGGTCCTACCTGTCAGGACGCACGGACGTCGAGGCACCGCCGGTCGTGGTCATCGCCTGGGTCAGCTGCATCGGTGTTCTGGCCGGGTTGGTGGCCGCTGTGGTGATCTTGCTCCTGGTCGCGATCGAGGTCATCGGCGGGACGGCTCCGAGCGATGCGTTGCTCATCAAGAACCTGACGTTCTACTTCGGTCACATGCTCGTCAACATTACGATGTACTTCGGCGTGGGCCTGGTGTACGAGATCATGCCCGCGTACACGGGACGACCGTGGAAGATCAACGCGCTCGTCGTCATCTCATGGAACACGGTCCTCGCGCTGGTAATGTTCGCGTACTTTCACCACCTGTACATGGACTTCGCCCAGCCGCGATGGCTGCAGGTCGTCGGCCAGGTGTCCTCCTATCTCATCTCGGTGCCCGCGGCGGTGGTCACGATCTTCAGCGCACTCGTCCTGGTCTACCACTCGCAGGAGCGCTGGTCGCTTGCCCCGACGTTGCTGTACCTCGGGGTGATGGGCTGGGCCATCGGCGGCGTGGGCGCGATGATCGATTCCACGATCACCGTGAACCAGCAGTTCCACAATACGCTCTGGGTTCCCGCTCATTTCCATACGTACTACCTGATGGGCGTCGTGCTGATGATCCTCGGTGCCGTCTATCACCTTGCGACGGCGCTGACGTCTGAGCGTCGCGAGCTATCCGCTGCCCGGCGCCTCGCGGTGGCGGTGCTTCGATTACGATCCGGTGACGGGGCAGGCAGCGCTCTCCTGGGGCACGTTCCTCCTGATCGTGCCCGCCATGATTGCGACGGTATTCACGCTGGCCACGTTCAGCCGTGGCCGTCGGTTGGCCCGGCTTGTCGGAGAGTGATGGTGTCGGGGCGTCCTGAGGTCAGCGTGCACTCAGTCAGAGCGCTCGCGTCATGAACCGCTTCCCCGCCTCGCCCAGTACATGTGGACCGGTAGCCCCAGCAAAATGATGCCGAGTCCCGCCAACGCCTGCCGCGGTGTCGCGGTGAGGGTGTTCACGATCAGCCAGACGGCGACCACCACGAACACGATCGGCACGACTGGATAGCCGACCGTCTTGTAGGGGCGCTTGGCGTCCGGCCGCCGGCGACGAAGAAGGATGACCCCGACCGCATTCATGGCGTAGAAGATCCACGCCGCGAAGATCACGTAGTCCGTCAGGCGATCGTAGGAGCCGGATAGCGCGAGCGCACACGACCAGACTCCCTGAAGGAGCAGTGCGTTCACGGGCACGTGTGTCGATGCGCTCACACGCGCCAGTGGCGCGAAGAACAACCCGTCCTTGGCCATGGCGTACGAAATGCGCGCGCCAGCCATCGTCCCGGTGTGCAGGCTGCCCAGCGTTGAGATCATCATCGCCATCGCGACGAAGGCGACGGCGGTCGGTCCGAGAAACTGTCGTACGAGCTCGGTGGCGACCGACGAGGCCTCGCTGACGTCGGCGATCGCTCGAGGTGTCAGGACGTAGAGATACGCCGCGTTGACGAACACGTAAAGCGCACCAACGATTGCCGTCCCCCCAATCAGGGCGAGCGGCAGGACGCGCTGCGGATGGCGAACCTCGCCCGCGACAGTAGTCGCGTTGCTCCATCCGTCGTAGGCCCAGAGCGCGCCGACGAGCGCGGCGCCGAAGCCGGCCAAGCCACCGCGCGCGGTTGCGTCAACTCCCGTGCAGGTCGCATCTGCCGACGTGAGCTCGAAGTGATGCCAATCGCCGTTGGCGAAGAAGAACGCGCCGAGCCCGACGGCGGCGACGATCGCCAGCTTGAGCACGGTGATGAACACCGAAATGCGGCCGCCAATCGACACAGCCAGACAATTGACGGCTGTGCCAGCGAGGATCGTCACCAGCGCGACGAGCTGCAGCATGCCGAACGACACCTCGACGCCAAAGGGATACACCGAGAAGAAGGACCGCTGGAGCCCGCCCGACAGCAACGCGTCGAGGAAGATGGCGAAGCCGACGCCTTTGGCCGCTTGACTGCCCGAGAACGCGACCGCGAACTGCGTCCAGCCATAGAGGAACGCGATGCGCGGTCCGTAGCTCTCGCGGATGAAGACGTACTCGCCGCCGGCTTCCGGCATCATCGCCGCCAGCTCGGCGTAAGTGAGTGCGCCGGCCAGGCTCAACAGGCCCGCGATGATCCAGGCGGCGAGCACAAGCCACGGCGCCTCCACGTTGCACATCATCACGCGGGTCTTGAGGAAGATCCCGGTTCCGATGACCGTGCCTACGACAATCGACGTGGTCGCCAGGAGCCCAAGTCCACGGACAAGGCCCGACTGCGCGTTGGGGATCACTGCTGGATCTTAAGGGCAGGGAGGCCGGGTGGGACTGGAAGGGAGCCCGTGAGGCAGGCAGGAGCACCTGCGGCATCAGCGGCAGTTCGCGTTGGGAGACCCCAGCGCCAGTGGAAGGATGTCGTGACAAAACCTGTGACGAACACCAGTCGACCGGCCGTGTGACCCGCGTAAGATCCGTGTATGAGCACGACCGTCAAATCCCGCCTCGTCGTTGCTGCCCTCGCCTCGTTCGTTCTCGTTTTGGCCCCGCTTACCGCACAAGAGCGCGACCGAAGTCAGATCCCGGACAAGTACAAGTGGAACTTGGCCGACATCTATCCGTCCACCGCCGCGTGGAGGACCGCGAAGGACGGTGTCGCAAAGCGGTTGCCCGAGCTCGACGCCTTCAACGGCAAGCTCGAGACGTCGGCCGCGACGCTGGCCAACGCGATGGAGGTGTACTTCGCGCTCGACAAGGAACTCTCACGTTTGTTTGTCTATTCCAGCATGCTCGCGGACCAGGACACCCGCGACGCGACGAACCAGGGCATGCGCGCCGAGATGCTGCAGCTGGCGTCGGACCTCGGCGCCAAGGGCGCATTTTTCGAGCCTGAAGTCCTGCGGTTGCCCAGTGGCACGATCCAGAAGTACCTGGCGGATGAACCGCGGCTCAAGCCGTATCGGTTCTATCTCGAAGACATCGCGCGTCGCGCGCCTCACACGCTGAGCGAGCCGGAAGAGCGCTTGCTGGCCTCTGTTGGGCCGTTGGCGAGCTCGCCCTCCAGCGTCTACGGCATTCTGTCCAACGCCGACTTTCCATACCCAACGGCGACGCTCAGCGACGGGAAATCGGTCGTCTTGAACCAGGCGAACTTCACAGCCTATCGCGGCGGGTCGAATCGCGCCGACCGCGAGAGAGTCATGTCGGCGTTCTTCTCATCGCTCGGGTCCTTCAGTCGCACGTACGGCACGACGATGAGCGGGGAGGCGCAAAGGCTGCAGTTCCTCGCCAAGGCACGCCGCTACCCGTCGTCTCTGGCGATGCAGCTCGATGGACCGAACATCCCCGAGTCCGTGTACATGCGCCTCATCGACGGCGTGAACAAGAATCTGCCAACCTTCCACCGCTACCTGAACCTCCGCAAGCGGATGATGGGCGTTTCCGAACTGCACTACTACGACCTCTACGCGCCGCTTGTGGGATCCGTGAGCCTGACCTACACGCCCGAGCAGGCGCAGGCGCACATCCTGGAGGCGGTCAAGCCGCTCGGCACCGAATACACCTCGGTGATCAGGCGCGCCTTCGACGACCGATGGATCGATCTCTACCCGAGCCCCGGCAAGCGCTCCGGCGCCTACTCGAACGGCGGCGCCTACGATGTCCACCCGTACATGCTCATCAACTACAACGGCAAGTACGACGACATGAGCACGCTCGCGCACGAGCTCGGCCACACGATGCAGAGCTACTTCTCGAACAAGACGCAGCCGTATCCGACGGCGGGCTACCCGATCTTCGTCGCCGAGGTCGCGTCCACGTTCAACGAGTCGCTGCTCATCGATCACATGCTGAAGACCGTGAAAGACGACAACGCGCGGCTGGCGATCCTGGGCAACTACCTCGAGAACATCAAGAGCACGGTCTTCCGGCAGACGCAGTTTGCCGAGTTCGAGCTCCGCATGCACGAGCGGCTACAGCAGGGGCAGCCGCTCACCGGCGAGGCACTCGCGGCCCTCTACTTCGACATCACCAAGAAGTACTACGGCCACGATCAAAAGGTCTGCATCGTCGACGACTACATCAAGCACGAATGGAGCTACATCCCGCACTTCTACCGGGGCTTCTACGTCTTCCAATACGCCACGTCGTTCACGGCGTCCGAGGCGCTCGCGCAGAAGGTGAAGTCGGGTGACCAGGCGGCGATCAAGCGCTACCTCACCTTTCTCTCGGCAGGCGGCTCGAAGTACCCCATCGACTTGCTAAAGGACGCGGGCGTCGACATGACGACGGACGAGCCGCTGGCGCTGACGATGAAAGAGATGAACCGGGTCATGGACGAGATGGAGAAGATCCTGCCGAAGCAGTAACGTGCCAGCTCTTGATGTCAGCCGGTCGCTGACGGCGTTGGCCACGCTGCTCGTGTCGTTCACGTTCGCGATCGTCGTGTTCGGCGTGAGGATTAGGGCAGCGTCCTCGGCTTCCTGCTCGCCGTGCTCATGGTGGTCATGCTCGGCGGCGCCTGGGTGCCGACCTTCATCTTCCCCGCCTGGCTTCAGCGCCTGACCGTCGTCGTCCCGGCCGGTGGGCGGTGGACGGGCTCGACGTCGTGACCTGGCGGGGACTGGGCCTACAGGCACTCTTGCCGACGCTGATGTTGTTGGGCTTTTCAGTCCTCTTCGGCACCGTGGCACTGGCGCGGTTTCGCTGGGACGAGTAATACTGGACCCTATGAGTACAGTCGTCGCCTCGCGTCATTCGTCGCTCAGCATCCTCCGACCTGTCAACGTGCCACCGGTGGCGGTGGCTGGGCTGCTCGTCGCTGCTGGCGTCGTGTATTTGTCCGCCGCGGTGACCTGGCGACAGGGCGCGCTGTTCCTCGTGGGCACGATGGCGGGCATCGTCTTGTATCACGCGGCCTTCGGCTTCACCTCCTCATGGCGCGCGATGATTGCCGAGAAACGCGGCGAGGGCCTGCGCGCCCAGATGGTGATGCTCGCGCTGACCTGCGTCGTGTTCGTCCCGCTCATCTCGATGGGCCACGTGTTCGGACAGCCCGTGCGCGGGTCGGTATCGCCCTTCGGCATGTCGGTGGCCGTCGGTGCGTTCCTGTTCGGCGTCGGCATGCAGCTTGGTGGTGGATGTGCGTCGGGCACGCTCTACACCGCGGGCGGTGGCAATCCTCGGATGTTGGTGACGCTGGCCGCGTTCATCGCCGGATCGGTGCTGGGTGTGCTGCACATGCCCACCTGGGAGCAGGCGCCGACGCTCGGCAGCGTGTCCTTTATGCAGACGTTCGGCTCCGGTGGATCGCTGCTCGTGAGCTTGATCCTGTTTGGGGCGGTGGCGCTGGTGTCGTTCAACGTGGAGCGCCGCACACACGGTCTGCGGGTGCCGTTCCTGTCGTGGCGTGACAACGACTCGTGGCTTCGAGGGCCTTGGCCGGTTGTGGCCGGCGCAATCGGCCTCGCCGTGGTGAACATTGCCACGCTCGGCATCGCGGGTCGGCCCTGGGGCGTGACCTCGGCGTTCGCCTTGTGGGGATCGAAGATGCTGGCCGCCGTCGGGGTAGACGTCGCGAGCTGGCCGTATTGGCGATCCGCGGCGCGTGCGGCCGAGCTGAACGGCAGCCTGCTGAACGACGTGACGACGGTGATGAACGTTGGAATCATGTTGGGCGCGCTCATCGCCGCCGGCCTGGCGGGACGGTTTGCCCCCTCGTGGAGAGTCCCGCTTCGCTCGCTTCTGGCCGCGGTCGTCGGAGGCTTGCTGCTCGGGTACGGCGCTCGTATCGCCTACGGGTGCAACATCGGCGCCTACTTCAGCGGCATCGCGTCGACGAGCCTGCACGGATGGCTCTGGTTTGCCGCCGCATTCCTGGGGAACACCGTCGGCACGCGACTGCGGCCGGCGTTCGGGCTCAAGGTCTGAACCTGTCTCGACCGACGGCTACCGCTGTTCGATCGGTTTCTCGATCTGCTCGTCTGTCCTGACAGCGAACTGCCGGAAGCGACCGTAGGTGGCCCTGCCGCTGATGCGACCACCGGCCGCGGGTCGATACTCCTCGATCATCTCCGCCGGTACGAGAATGTCCAGTCGCGAGTCCTGTTTGAAGGTCGTGGTCACACGAGCGGTGATGAGCGGGGCGTCGACGACGAACTCCGTCTTGTGGACCCGACCGGTTTCCACGTCAATCCACGTTCGACCGCGCGTGGGGAGGTTGCTGTTGTTCTCGCCCCGAATCAGGGTCGGGCGCTCGTGCTCTTGATATTCCACAAGCCAGACCGACGACCCGACGGCGCTGTCAGCTCCACCGTAGGTGAAGGCGAAGCGCTTCTGGTAGGCGCGCTCGAGGAACGCCAGTGCGATGACCGGGTTGTTGATCGTCCGGACGACGTCGCCGATGTTGTAGCGAGAGCTTTCTTGGGCGATGAGCCGTGCCTGCTCGAGCGAGCTGTCCGTGGGGCTCCGGAGAAACAGCATCGCCAGCCGATTCTCGCGGTCGCGCACCGCCTGCCCGTCCACCTCGAAGGTGTCACGGAACGGATACCAGTCCGCCGATGACTCCGGCTTGATGAGCAGAAAGTCCGACCGAAGTGTCCGCCGTTCGGTCGGCGGAACGTTGGGTATCGAGCCGCGGCTACCCAGCTGGCTCGCGCGGAGCGGCGGCACGGACTCCTGCCGGTACCGCTCTTCTGAGACGACGTGACCGAAGCGATCGATGAAGGTCTCGACATAAGCGGCCGCGCGCGCAAGCGTCACATCCAACGTCGCCGGCTGGGCGCGCACATCTTCTCGACCAAGCAGCGCGACGGCGCACACGATCACAAGGCAGCGACCGACCACGAATCAAACGATATCACGCGCGTCGCGGTGGGTTCTCCTGCACGGACGCTCGTCGTCTCGGTGAACGACCAAGTCAGGGTCTTCGCCACCAGCGTGTGATCGCGCTGTAGACGATCACCGCCGTGGCGAGGCTCGGCAACGTCGCACCAATCGTCGTGGAGGCGACGAAGACGGCTGCGCCGGCGAGCCATGCACTGGCGCCAGCCAGCGACCAGCCTCGATTCGCGTGATATGGCCCGTCGGAAGCGTACAAGTCCGGCACGCGCACCGCTGTCTTCAGCACCACGTAGTGCGCGAGGAGGATGCCGCCGATGGGGACCAACGCGGCAGCCAACAGATAGGTGAAGCTCGCGAAACGCTCGATCCATGTCGTCGACAGGAGGCTGAGCGCCGCGCCGATGCCGCCGATGAGCCAGACCGTCGACCGATCACTCGCAGATGGGAACAGTGCCCTGAACGCCAACGCGGACATGTAGATGTTCACGAAGTTGGTGGTGACTGTCGCGAGCGTCAGGAGGGCCGCGCCCCACCATCCGATGCCGACGGCGTAGACCATCGCGCCAGGGTCTGCGGATCCGGCGGCGGTCGACGCCAGCAGGCCCAGCGGCATGAACCAGAGGGCGGTTAGTGCGAGGCCGAAGAACACCGCCAGGCCCGCCTGTCGGGGCGAGGCCACGTAGCGCGGATAGTCCGCGAACATTAGAAGCCACGACACCTGGTAGCCGGCGACGATGTCGAAGGCGGCGAACGCCTCGGCGAGCCCGGCCGAACCGCCGGCCGCTGCGGTGCGAGGGCCTGCGGCGATCGGCGCGCGCAGGCACGCCGCGGTCAGGATGATTCCCGATGCGACAAGCAGCGGCACGGCGATGCGATCGGCGAGCGCCACCGCTCGCGGTCCCTGCCAGACGACGATCGTCGCGGCGATCCCCAAGACGACGGCCCAGATCTCGGTGAGCCCGGTCGACGTGAGCCGCACGGTGATCGACGCAGCCACGACGTTGTTGATCGCAATCCACGCGAAGTTGGTGATGACGAGCAGCCACGCGAGCCATCGCGCACCACTCACGCCGAGTGCCGCCCGCGCGGCGACAATCGACGGCACGCCGAGCCGCGATCCGATGGGCGCGAGCACGCCGACCAATGCCGCCCCACCGCACGCGCCGAGCGCGACCATCGACAGCGCCGCGCCGAGCGTCAATGACGGCGGCAGGCTCGCGCCCGCCTGCAACGTGGACGCGACGATGTTGACGCCGACGAAAATCAAGAAGAGATCGAATGGCCGTTGGGTCTGCTCGTATCTGGCGACGGGTGCGAGATCAACGGCGCGCACGCGCCACAAGCGTACCGCAAACGTGAGGCTCGCGATATGCTTATCGGCTCAAGCCACACATCATGTCAGGGCGCGAGCAAAGAGCGCGCGAGGATCGGGGGGAGGCATGCGGCCAGCTCCAGGTGAATATCCGGACATCTACGAACGCTATGTGTCCTTGCTCACTCAGGACCGCGTCGTACCCGTCCTGAACGCGCAGGCCAAGGCGGTGCACGACGCGTTGAGCGGGCTCAGCGACGAGCGCGCGTCGTGGCGCTACGCACCCGAGAAGTGGAGCGTGCGCGAGCTCCTCGGGCACGTCATCGACACCGAACGGGTGTTTGGATTCGCGCACTGTCGATCGCGCGGGGCGAGCTCTCGTCGCTGCCCCCCTTCGATGAGAAGGCCTACGCCGGGATCGCCCGGCACGACCGGGTGCCAATTGACCAGCTCGCCGAAGAGTTCGCCACGCTTCGGCGGAGCCACGTGCTGATGCTGACCCACTTGGACGACGAGGCCTGGTCGCGCCGAGGTGTCGTAAACGGCCAGCCCATGTCCACGTTGGCGATGGCGTTCATCATGGCCGGACACGTGCGACACCACGCGCAGGCACTGTCTGAGCGCTACGGGGTGGCGGTGAGAGCGTGATGATCGCGTAGACTAGGCGGCAGAGCGCTCGTGGCGTCTCAGAAGAAGAAAAGATCGCCATCATGCCGCAGATGTCGTCGCCCGGGCAGTCGCGCCTCGTCGCGCATCTCGCCATCGCCTTCGCGTCGGCGGCGTGCCTTGCCATGGCCGCACTCGAGCCGCTCTCGGCGCGGTCGGGAGCGGATCCTGATCCGCTCTTGAGTGTCGACCACTACGTCCGCACGAAGTCGACGGTACCGGCCATCGCCGGACAGCCATCGCAGATCTACGTGCGCGAGCGTGTGCGAGCGGGCACGGTGTTGCGGGCTACGAGCTTGTCCGATCGCGTCGTGCTCTTCGTCCACGGCGCGGGGACACCGGCCGAAGTGGCGTTCGACGTGCCCGCGCCCGACTACAGTTGGATGGCCTACCTCGCGGACGCCGGGTTCGACGCATTCGCGATGGACACGACCGGCTACGGTCGATCCGCACGTCCCGCGCCCATGAACGATCCCTGCAACCTCTCGCCCGAGGAACAGAGGGAGCTCATGCCGACGCTGCTCACGGCACCCTGCTCCCCCTCCTATCCACATCAGCTCACGACGATTCAGAGCGACTGGGACGACATCGATGCCGTTGTCGATCACCTCCGCACGCTGCGCCGGGTCGACCGCGTGAGCTTGGTGGCGTGGTCGCTGGGCGGACCACGCGCGGCTGGGTACGCAGCGCAACACCCGGAGAAGGTGCAGAAGCTGGTGCTGCTCGCGCCGGCGTACAACCGCACCGCCCCCTCGGCGACACCGAAGCTGCCAGCGAGCGGCGTGGCGTTCAACACGCAGTCGAAGGCCGAGTTCAACGCGAATTGGGATTGCCAGGTCGGGTGCGCGGCTCAGTACGACCCGAACGTGGCAGGGGTCGTCTGGTCCGAGATGGTGGCGTCGGATCCCGTGGGCCGTACGTGGGGCACCGGCGTGAGGCGAGCGCCCAACACGACGACCTGGGGCTGGAATCAGGCCATGGCCGCCAAGACGCAGACGCCCATACTCATGGTGGCCGCGGTCCACGACAAGCAGGTCCCCATCGATCGCGTGCGTCACCTGTACGAAGACCTCGGCGCGAAGCAGAAAGTGTTCGTGGATCTCGCGTGCTCGGGGCACAACGCGATGTGGGAGAAGAACCGTCTTCTGCTGTTCCGTGCCTCTCTCGAGTGGCTGCAGCACGGCACCGTCAACGGCAAGTCCGAAGGGATGTTGCAGCTGGGCTACTAGCTGACCGCTGACGGCGGAGAGCTCAACATGCGACGTGTGTTCCTGCAAACGCTCGTGGACGTGTCCGTCGTTCTCGCACCTGTACGCGCTGCCCCGCGAGGTCGGCCTGTCAGCGTCGAAGCTCGACGAGGCGACGGCACTCCTCAATCAACTCGTGACCGACCGCAAGCTCGCGGGTGCGGTGGCCGGTGTCGCGCGTCGCGGGAAGCTGGTGTATCTAACCGCGGTCGGCGCGCAGACGCTCGAGCCACGTGTCCCGATGACGGTGCGATCGCTCTTTCGCATCTACTCGATGACGAAGAGCGTGACCGCGGTGGCGGTGATGCAGTTCGTCGATCAGGGTCGCGTGGCGCTGACCGATCCGGTGTCGCGCTATCTTCCGGAGTTCGCCGAGGTGCGAGTGGCGCAACCCGACGGAACCACACGCCCGCCGTCGAAACCGATCACCATCGAGGACTTGCTGCTCCACACGTCTGGTCTGAACCACCGCACCTCATCTGAGTATCGGCAGGCGGCCGTTCGCGCCCGCGAGGTCGCGTTGCCTCAGTTCGTCAAGAACATCGTGCGCGTGCCCCTGATGGAGGATCCCGGCTCACGCTTTCGGTACAGCGAATCGAGCACAGTGCTGGGCCGATTGGTGGAGGTGTGGTCCGGTCAGCACCTCGATGACTACCTGGACGAGCGTGTCTTTCGTCCCCTCAAGATGCCTGACACAGGCTTTTGGGCGCGTGCGGATCAGCGTCCTCGCTTGACGACGGTGTACTCGCTGAGCGAGGGGACCGGGCTTCGCCCGATCGAGATTGAAACGGTTCCGTTCACCGAGCGTCCTTCCCTGATCGAAGGCGCAGTCGGCCTCGTCTCCACCGTCGGCGACTACTTGCGATTCGCTCAGATGCTCCTCAATCGAGGCGAGCTCGACGGGCAGCGGATTCTTCGAACCGACACCGTGGCGCGCATGGTCGAGAACGGTTTCTCGCCCGCCATCCTGACCCAGCGGGGCCCAGCCATCGGGTGGGGCTTGGCCAACGTCAACGTGGTCCTCGATCCTGCCGGGGTGCCGTATCCGGCCAACCGCGGCGAGTACGGATGGGACGGCAGCGCGGGCACGATCTTCTGGGTGGATCCCAGCACGCAGCTGGTCACCATTGTGATGACCCAGAGTGTGCCTGCCGATCCCGACCGCGTCCGTCGTCGGTTCAAGACTTTGGTCCAAGAGGCGGTGATCGGATGAGCCCGCGGCGTGTCCTTCCCACGCTAGACCTGTGGCGGGCCGCCGAAAGGAACCCGGTCCCGGTTGTCAAGGCACAAAGACGACGCGCATGGCGCGTCGGGGTTCGGGGCGGGACCCCCGCCTAGCCAGAATCCGCTCGGGTTACGATGTGGGCTAGCCGGGATTGAGCAAGGAGAAGGGGTCGTGAGCGCACGCCTTCGGATACTTCTGTTGAGTGCGGTGGCAGGTGCGGCGTGGGTGACCGCGTCGTGCTCGTCGCCGGAGCCTGCGAAGTCCGTGGACAACCGCGCCGCGGAAGCCCCAACGCGCGCCGCGCCGCCGCCTGCCGGGGCGCCGAAGCCTGAACCGGCCAAGCCCGACCCGGCCAGGCCCGCCGAGCCGCGTCGGCGCCCAGCTGCACCGAAACCCGAGCCCGCGCCGGTCTCGCCCGAACCGGCGCCAGCGGCGCCCGATCCGGAGCTGGTCACGCTCCATGTCGAGAGCGACGTGCCTGACGCACAGGTCTTCGTCGATCGGACCTTCGTCGGCAAGACGCCGCTCACGACCACGGAGGTGAAAGCCGGTTTACACAGAATCAACGTGGCCGCTCCTGGCTTCGAGGGCGTCGCGCGGGATGTGACGCTCAGCCCAGGCACGAACGACGTCACGATCAGGCTGCGCGAGGTACGACTCAACGTCAGCATGGACGTGGTCCACAAGCACCGCATCGGCTCGTGCAAAGGGCGACTCGTCGCGACCCCACAGGGCCTGCGCTACGAAACGACCGACAAGGATGACGCGTTCCGAGCGGGCTTGATGGATCTCGAAGCGTTCGAGATCGACTATCTGGACAAGAACCTGAAGGTCAAGCCGAAGGGTGGTAAGCAGTTCAACTTCACCGACCCAGACGGCAAAGCCGACAACCTGTTCGTCTTCCACCGTGACGTCGAGAAGGCTCGCGAGCGGCTGAGGAAGGGCGACACGCCGGCGACGCAGTAAGAGGCGACACAGTAAGAAGTGTGCGACGTGTGACTGGCCAGTCTCTGCTCTCGTCACCCCTGGCCATTCACAAACGGCCCAAGAACGGTCGTGATGAACTGATGCGTAGGCGTAGGCACCCCCAACGACTGGCCCAGCTGTGCGACCTTGCCACTCAGGAAGGGCAGCTCGAGGCGCCGGCCGCGCTCGAGATCCTCCAGCATCGACGACTTCGTCCCAAACGGCATCGTCGCGTACGACTCGACGATCGACGGTACGACTGACGCGTCGAGGCTCACGCCGCTCGCCTCTGCTACCGCGAACGATTCACGGAGGGCCGCGGTGGCCATCCTCCGTAGGTCGGGATCGGCGGCAATCACCCCCACCGGACTTCGGGTGACCGTCGTCATGCCACTGAACGCCGTCAGACGGACGAACTTCGCCCAGATCTCGGTTTGAATCCGATCGCTGAGCACCGTCTCGAACCCGGCTCCTTCACACACCGTCTCCAACTCGCGTAGTACCCCAGGCGCGGGCCCGTTGAGAGGACCGAACAACAATCGACCCATCGCGATATGCCGGATCACGCCTGGCTCCGCCACGAAGGCGGACACGTAACATGTGCCGCCGGCCGTGTGTCCGGCGCCGACCGCGCGTGTGACGCCGTCGACGGCTTCAACACCGTTCTGGAGCGGCACGACAAGCGTCTCGGGTCTGATGAGTGGCGGCAGTAGCGGGAGGGACGACGCCAGGTCGTACAGCTTGACCGCGAACAGGACGACGTCGGCGGGAGCTGCCGCCGACGGGTCGTCAGTCACATCGACGGACGGAAGCTGTATGTCCCCCCCCCGGACTGTCGACGCGCAGCCCGCGAGCACGCATCGCCGCCAGATGCGCGCCGCGCGCGATGAACGTCACGTCGACGCCCTTCGCGGCTAACCTACCGCCGAAGTACCCACCAACTCCTCCGCTTCCCAGGACGACGATCCGCACATGGTGATGGTAGCTCGGCAGGGTATCATTGACCACACATGACAAGGTACGGCCGGTCGGTGTGGCTCGAACGGTACCCGCGCGCGCGCGTGCCGTCGTACCCAAAGCTCCGTCAGAGACTCGTGACCGATGTCGCGATCGTGGGTGCTGGTCTCACGGGGTGCGCGACTGCGTACGCGTTTGCGGCCGCCGGTGTGAAAGCTGTGCTGATCGACGCCGGCCAAGTGGGACACGGGAGCAGCGCGGCGAGCTTCGGCTGGATTGCCGACACACCCTCGGCCGACTTCCTCGCGCTCGAGCGGGCAGTCGGCCTTCGCACGGCGCGCCGGGCCTGGCAGGCGTGGCGGAGAGCGGCGCTTGACTTCGGCGCGCTCCTCCGACGGTTGGACGCCAAGTGCGGTCTGGAATCGAGACCCTCCCTCCTGGTGGCTCGAACCCCCGAGCAGGTCGCCCGCCTGAAGCGCGAAGCCAACGCCAGGCGAGACGCGGGACTCGATGCCGTCCTCTCGCCCGCCCGCGATGCCACGGCCCACAGCGGATTCACCGTGCAGACGGCCATTCGGGCTCGTGACGGCGCGGTCGTGGATCCGTTTCGAGCCAGCCTCTCGCTGGCGGCCGCCGCTGCGGCTCGCGGTGTGGCGATTTTCGAACGGTCGCCAATCGAGCGGATTCGGTTCACAACGAAGTCGGTCGAGGCCGCCACGGCCCACGCCTCCATCGCCGCCACACGCGTCGTCGTGGCCACGGGCCGGCCGACCAAGCTGATCGCGGCCCTGGAGCGGCATGTGAGCAGCCAGCGTGCGTACTTCGCGTTGACGGAACCGATTCCGGTCAAGATCCGCCGGGCTCTCGGGTCGCTCGATGCCCTCACGACCGACATGGCGACGCCGCCACACCACATTCGGTGGATCGACGGCGAACGGCTCTTTGTCAGCGGCGCCGATGGTCCCGTGGTGGCCGACAAGCTACGGGAGAAGACGGTCATCCAGCGGACCGGTCAGCTGATGTACGAGCTGTCGATGCTGTATCCGGATATCTCCGGCATCCCGCCGTGGCTCGGCTGGGATGCGACGTACGGATGCACCGTCGACGGCTTGCCATACATCGGGCCACACCGGAATTTCCCCCACCATCTCTTCGCGTTCACCGGCGGTGGACAGTCGATCGCCGAAGCCTACCTCGCCAGCCGCATCCTGTTGCGCCATCACATCGGCGAGACCGAGCCGGCAGACGAGGTGTTCGGGTTCGCCCGAGGCCGCGAACACATCCGATGATCGATCTCCTGGTGTTCGGTCCGCACCCCGATGACCTCGAGATCGGGATGGCTGGCACGATCGCGCGCCACGTCGCGGCTGGTTCGAGCGTGGGCTTGTGCGACCTGACGGCGGGCGAGATGGGCAGTAACGGCACACCGGGCGTTCGCATGCGGGAGTCCGAGGAGGCGCGCGTCGTGCTGGGCGCACGGTTCCGCGAGAACCTGCGGTGGGCAGACCGCCGCATTGGCAGGGATCCTGCCCACTTGGAGCACGCCGTCGCTTTCATTCGCGAGCATCGCCCACGCACGATCGCCATTCCGTACTGGTCCGATCGCCATCCCGATCACGTCGCGGCTAGTCTGCTGCTCACCGAGGCGGCCTTCAACGCCGGTTTGTCGAGATACGGCGGAGGCAGTGGTGGCGCGTGGAAGGTTGATTGGATCTGTCACTACTTCATCAATGACAGTGTGCCGCCTTCGTTTGTCGTTGACGTGTCCGAGTACTATGACAAGAAGCGGGCGGCGCTCGACTGCCACGCGAGTCAGTTCCGACCAGCGGACGCGTCAACGACCGCCACGCGGTTGAACACGCCGCTCTTTCGCCAGCTCATCGAGAGTCGGGACGCCCAGTTTGGCGCCTTGAGCGGATGCCAATGGGCCGAGGGGTTCGTCGTCCGCGAGATCTTGATGCGCAGCAGCGTGTTGCGAGCCCCCTCATGAACGTCGGCATCATCTGCTACGCGTCGGTCGGTGGTAGCGGCATCATTGCCACCGAGCTCGGAAAGGTGCTGGCGGGGCGGGGTCATCGCGTGCACATCTTGAGCGGCGACACCCCTGTCCGCTTGACGGACTACCAGCCCGGGCTGTCCTTCCACCGCGTGGAGGCGCCCTCGTATCCGGCCTTTCGTGAGCCGCAGTACCTCTTGTCGCTGACCAACAAGATTGTCCAGGTGTCGCGGGATGAGGGATTGGACATCGTCCACGCGCACTACGCGATCCCCCATGCGACGGCCGCGTACCTCGCGCGTCAGATTCTGTCGTCGGTCGGCGGTCGGGTGCCGCGGGTCATCACGACGCTACACGGCACCGACATCACGTTGCTCGGCGGCGATCCGACGTTCAAGGAGACGGTCGCCTTCTGCATCGATCAATCAGACGGTGTCACCGCTGTGTCCGACGGCCTGCGTGCGGACACGTACCAGCACCTCGGCGTGAAGACGTCGATCGCAGTCATCCCCAATTTTATCGACTGCCTCGCCAACCGCCGCCGGAACGTCCCTGGCCTCCGAGCCGAACTCGCACCCGATGGGCAGGCCGTGTTCGTCCATGTGTCGAACTTCCGACCGGTGAAGCGAGCGCCTGTGGTCGTCGAGGTGTTCGCGCGCATCCGGCGCGAGATGTCGGCAAAGCTCCTGATGGTCGGCGATGGTCCCGAGGTCAACGAAGCCGCGCGGGTCGCCAAGCGTCTCCAGGTGGCGCAGGACGTGGCGTTTCTGGGCTTGCAGGAGCAGGTCGTGCCGCTGCTCTCCATCGCGGATGCGTTCATCTTGCCTTCCTCTCAAGAGAGCTTCGGCCTTGCGGCGCTCGAGGCGCTGTCGTGCGAGGTCCCGGTGATCGCCGCGCGTGTCGGCGGCCTGCCCGAGGTCATCGACGACGGCGTGAACGGATTCCTCCACGCGCCAGACGATCTGGAGGGGATGGCGGCGTCTGCGGTGAGGCTGGCTGCCGACCGCGTGACCCACACAAGGATGGCCGCGGCCGCTCGGCGGACGGCCGAAGAGCGGTTCTCCGAGGCGCGCATTGTCCCGATCTACGAGGCCTACTATGCCGAGGTGATGCGCCGAGAACGCCGAGGGTATACTGCCCCCTGACCGTCCCCGTGGAGCGCCGCACCTCATGATCGGAGTCCTCTTCGCGCTCGTGCTGGGCCTGGTGGCCCCGTCGTCTGCGTTCGCTCAGTCGCAGGCGGCCAACGGCGCTATCGAAGGCACGGTCTCCGACACGTCGAGCGGCACGTTACCCGGAGTCATCGTGACCGTCATCCACACCGCCAACGGCTCGCAGCGTTCGGTGGTGACCAACGAGAGCGGGTTCTATCGGGTCCTGCTCCTGCCGCTCGGTACGTATCGTGTCACGGCCGAGCTCCCTGGGTTCAAGACCTTCGAGCAGACGGGTGTTCGAGTTGCCGTCGGCGCGACGGCGGTGGTGAACGCCACGTTGGATGTCGATGCGGTGAGCGAGACTGTGACCGTCAGCGCTGCTGATCTGCCCGCCATCGATCTCGCGCGGATCGATATCGGCCACACGATGAGCGATCTGGAGGTGCATTCGCTCCCGCTCGTGGCGCGCAACCCCTACAACTTCGCGCTGGTGCAACCCGGCGTCACCGGGTACGAGAACATCGAGCTTGGCGTCCCTCGCCTGGCTGCGAACGGTCAGGCGATGCGGATCAACTACCAGATCGACGGCAACACGAACACAGAGAAGGATCGGGCCGGGTTGCGCCTGTTGCCGATGTCCGAGGTGATGATCGAGCAGGTCAAGGTCGTGACCACGGGGTTCGCACCGGAGTTCGGGCACGCGATGGGGATGGTCTACAACGCCATCACGCCATCGGGGACGAACGCGTTTCGCGGGCAAGCGAGCTATCTGTTCCGCCGAAATGCGTTCAGCGCGTTCCCCTTCTTCTTTGGCTGCGGCAGCACGACGCCTGCCGCCAATTGCCCGGACCTGTCGTCCATCGCGAATCGCGTGCGACCGGCAACGAAGGTCGACACCGGGACCGCGTCGATGGGCGGTCCCATCCTCCGCAACAGACTGTTCTTCTACGGCGGGTGGGAGCAGACCCGCCGCGACCTGTCCGCATCGAGACTCATCACGGCATCGCCGGCGGTCGTCGAGCAGCTCGGGCTGAAGTCGCAGCCTGTCGCAGCGCCGAACGTCCAAACGGCGAAGTTCGCCATCGGGAAGGTGGACTACCAATTGAACCACTCGAATCGGCTGACCGCACGCTGGATTCGATTCGCGAACGATGCTCCCTACAACGCTGGCACCGCGGGCGGCGCGACACTCGAACGGCAGACCAACTTTCTGGACGGGATGCACTCGACCCCGGCTCAATTGGTGACGACGCTTGGATCGAACCGGCTGAACGAGCTCCGCGTGCAGTACGCGCAACGCCATCAGCAGTCGATGTTGAACGGAGATTCCGGCAGTGGACCTGCGATCAACATCGCTGCCCCCATCGTGGCCTTCGGCGGCCCCTACGCGAGCACCGGGCAGGACAGCGCCGGGTTCGACTTCCGACAGCAGATCACGCAGGTGGTCGACAACTTCACCTACGTCCGAGGCAACCACAGTTACAAGTTCGGCGTCGATTGGCAACACGTCGTCGACGAACGTGTCGCCGCGCCGCAGTTCCTCTACACGTTTCCCACGGCGGCGGCGTACTTGGCGGCCCGCAGTGGTGTCGCGCCCTTCGGCTACGCGGCCGTCACGCAGCTCACTGGCGATCGATCATTCGAGATGAGCACGAACCTCTTCAGTGCGTTCGTGCAGGACGACTGGCAGCTGGCGCCGAGGGTCAAGCTGCTGTACGGACTCCGTTACGACCTGTACGAGTACCCGGAGGGGCTCGCGGATGCTCCGCTCGCGTAAACGCGATCCTTCAACGTCGACAGGAACAACATCGCTCCTCGCGTGGGCGTGGCGTGGGCGCTCTCGGCCGACTCCGTGCTCCGCGGGAGCAGCGGGCTGATGTTCGTTCAGCCGATTCTGGGGGGCTACGAGCAGGCGTTGCAGCTCTCAGGCTCTCCACGCGCGCCGATCTACACCTTCAGCGGCGCGGCAGCGCCTGGAGGCGTGACGCCGGGCGCGCCGGCGTTCCCGAATCCCGTGCCGACCGGCACGCTGTCGCAACAGTCGCCGTGGGCGGTAGACCCTGATTTCGAGGCGGCGCACACGTGGCAGACCAACGTGCAGTACGAGCGGTCGATCGGACGCGAATTCACGGTCGCCATCGGTGCGATGCACGCGCGGGGATGGGGGCTTCCCGTTGTCACCGACGTCAACCTGATCAACCCGATTGGGACGCTCGCCGACGGACGGCCAGTCTACGCAGCCGCCGTGAACGCGGTGACACGGTCGGACCCGCGCTTCAATCACATCAACCAGGTCCAGTCACTGGGTGCGTCCACCTTCAGGTCGTTCACGGTGCAGGCGACGCGTCGGCTGGGCGCCGGACTGACGTTCAACGCGCAGTACGCGCTGGGCAAGGCGATCGACAACGCCCCCCTCCTGACGCAGCTCACGGTCCAGTCCGAGAACGGCCGTTCCGACCCGACCAACCTGGACCGCGACAAGGGACCGAATCCGTTGGACATGCGCAATAACCTCACCGGGAGCGTCGTCTACATCTCCTCGAGCGGAGCGAGCAACCCGCTCGCGCGGCAGCTCCTCGCCGGAAACGAGATCGGCGTGCTCTTCGCGTTCAACAGCGGACTACCGGCGACGATCTTGAGTAATCGCGACCTGAACGGCGACGGCATCACGAACAACGACCGCCCGGCCTTCGTGGGTCGCGGGTCACTCTACATGCCCGCGCGCAAGAACGTCGACCTGCGGTACACGCGGTGGATTCCGGTGGGCGGCTCGACGCGAGGCGAGATCATCGCCGAGCTGAAAAACGCGTTCAACGTCCGGCAGTTGCAGACCGTGAACACCACGATCGTGACCGATGCGCTGGGCATTCCGGCTGGGCTCATTCCGACAGATGCGTACCAGTTTCCGAATCCCTCGAGTGCCTCCTTCGAGCAGCGGAAGTTCCAATTGGGTTTCCGCCTTAGGTTCTAGAATGTCTCTCGTGTGGCGCCGTCTCGGCCTGGTCGCGGTCATCGCCGTCCTGCTCGTCGGCGCACCCGTCCCGCGCGCACAGATGCGCGTGAATCCGCTTGATGATGAGCAGGGCCATGTCGCGTTGGGGTTGGCGCTCCGGCGGCTGTCGAACACCGGCATCTTCATGCACGCCACGGCTCACCCCGACGACGAAGACAACGGCCTGCTGGTGATGCTGAGTCGTGGCCAGGGCGTGCGGACCGCGCTCGCGACGGCCACGCGAGGGAACGGCGGGCAGAACGAAATCGGACCCGAGATCTTCGAAGCGCTCGGCGTGCTGAGGACTGAGGAGCTGGCCGCGCTCCACCGCTTCGACGGCGCGGAGCAGTACTTCACGCGCGCGGTCGATTTTGGGTTCTCGTTCTCGACTGAGGAGACGTTCCAAGAGTGGGGTCGGGACGAGATCACCGCCGACTACGTGCGGCTCATCCGGATGATTCGGCCGGACGTGATTCTGGGCTTGAGGCCGGATGGCGGTGGTGGGGGACAGCACCACCAAGCGTCGACCATCATCTCGCGTGACGCGTTCACGCTCGCAGGCGACCCGACGAAGTACGCCGATCAAATCACAGGCGGCCTGCGACCCTGGCAACCCGTGAAGTATTACTTCCGCGGTGGATTCGGTCCTCCGGGTGCCCGGGCCTCAGCCAACACCACGCTCCTGTCCATCGACCTCGCGCAGTACGACCCGTTGCTCGGCCGTACCTACGCCGACATCGGCACAGAGGCTCGCAGCATGCACAAGTGCCAGGGCATGGCGCAGCTGTTGTCTCTGCCAGGCCCGTCCCCCTCGACGTTCGAGCTCGCGGAGTCCACCCTCCCGGGCGGAGCCCGCCTCGCCGAACAGTCGCTCTTCGACGGAATCGACACGTCCATCGGCGGACTCGTGCGATTCGCCGGGCCGAATCCACCACAGGAGCTGACGCAAGGCTTGAGCGCCATTGCGACGGCGGTTCAGCAGGCGCAGCGCGCGTTTCACGAAGGGAACGACGCGGACACGGTCGGGCCGCTCCTCACAGGACTGCGGTCGGTCCGGAGAGTGCGCGCGGCGCTCGGCACGCTTACGGCGATCGATGCGGCGGGCCGGTTCGAGATCGACTTTCGACTGCTCCAGAAGGAACAGGAGTTCCAGCGGGCGGTGCTCGTGGCCAACGGCGTGCTGATTGAGGCGCTGGCTGACGACGATGTGGTCACGCCAGGACAGGCGGTGAAGGCGTCGGTTGTCGTTGCCAATCGTGGGATGGGCGACGTCACAGTCAAGCAGGTCACGTTCGAGGGGTTCTCGGGCGGTGCCGCCTGCACGCTCGCCGCCGTCACACGGCCGACGTTCTCGTTCATGGGCGGCGGACGGCGAGCACCAGCACCCTCCCCGGGCCCGCCGATCTCGACCCTGAAGAAGGACCAGGTCGGGCGGTGTGATCCGACGGTGACGATTTCTCCCGACGAGCGGATCACCGAGCCGTACTGGCACCGCGACGGCGAAGCCGGGCGCTACACGTTCGATCCGAACGCACCCTTTGGTCTGCCGTATCGGCCGACGCCATTCTCCGTGCAGGTGGTACTGGGCATCGGCGCTGACGGAGAGGAGATCCACTCGAGTCACGCGGTCCATTACCGGTCCGAAGGTGACATCTTCAGCGGCGAGAAGCGCGGCGAGCTCTTGGTGGTGCCGGCGTTGTCTGCCACGGTCTCGCCGAGCGTGGCCATCCTGCCGCTGTCGAACCTGTCGGCGTCGCGGACGGGGTCGCCTGTGGCTGGCCAGCGCGAGATTCGTGTCACGGTGGTCAACGATACGCCCGGCGTGGCGGACGCCACGGTGAAGCTGAGCGTGCCAGACGGCTGGACGTCGACGCCGGCGCAGCAGGCCGTGGCGTTCACGCGCGAGAATGAGTCACGGACGGTGCGCTTCGAGGTCAGGCCGCCACGGGGCGCCAAGCCCGGCGCCTACGAGCTCGGCGCCACCGCGTCGCTGAACGGTCGCGCGTTCACGCGTGGATTCCAGGTAATCGATTACCCGCATATTCGTCGTCAACACATCTATGGGGACGCTGAAGCCACGCTGAAGATTCTCGACGTGAAGATCCCTGCCAATCTCACGGTCGGCTACATCATGGGCGTGGGCGACGAGGTCGCGCAGGCGATCCAGCAGCTTGGCGCGAAGGTCGAAATGATCTCGCCAGACGAGCTCGCGTGGGGCAACCTCTCGCGTTTCCAGACCATCGTCACCGGTGTGCGCGCGTACGAGCGGCGGCCGGATCTGCGCGCGAACAACAGCCGGCTGCTGGACTACGTTCGAGATGGCGGGACGGTGATCGTCCAGTACAACAAGTTCGAGTTCAACGAGGCGCAGTACGGTCCATATCCCGCCAAAGTGACGTCTGATCGCATCACGGACGAAAGCGCCCCCGCCAGAGTGATCGATCCGACCGATCCGCTGTTCAACACGCCCAACAGGATCCACGACAGTGCGTGGGAGGGCTGGGTCCAAGAGCGCGGCCTCTACTTCTTCGAGCCCGAAGACTCGCGGTACCAAGCCCACCTGAGCTTGACCGACCCGTTCCCCAACAACCCTGGTGAGAAGCGGGGCGCGCTGGTGTCAGCGCGCTACGGGAAGGGGCGCTGGGCGTATGTCGGCCTGGGTTTGTGGCGCGAGCTGCCGGCGGGTGTGCCTGGGGCCTACCAACTGTTGGCCAACCTGCTCAGCTTGCGGGGCGATTAAACCCATCGAGGTTCCCGCCGGTCTAAGCCGGGGACTTCACGGGTTTTCGCGCTTCTGACGATTCGGTTGACGCGGGCCAGCTCGAGCGCGTATCCTGAAAGCGTCTCGTATTCTTTCCCGTCGAGGCGGCCGCCCAGGCCCTTGATGGACACCTCGAACCGAAAACCCAGGACTGGAGAGCGCTCCCATGGCGCTTCCTATTGACCGTCAATTCGAGCACCTGCTGCGTCGCGCAGGTTTCGGTGCACGGAGCGATGAGCTCGATAGTTTCCGCCAGCTGTCAATCCGTGGCGCGGTTGCGCTGCTGACCGACTACGACGACATCCCTGACGACGTCGACGAGAAGATCGGACAGCCGGGCTACGCAGCGATTCGCGCGGGATATAACCCGACCACGATCATCGGCGACTCGCGACAGCGATGGTTGTTCCGGATGGTGCATACCAACCGTCCACTCCAGGAGAAGATGACCCTCTTCTGGCACAACCACTTCGCGACGGCGTACTCGAAACTCGCCGGGCAGATTGGCGGCAACGACGCCGCGCGGTACCTGGCCGCGAAAGCGTCTGAGGATCCGGCAGGTGTGCGTGGGCAGCTCGAGATGCTGCGCGACAACGCGCTCGGCAACTTCCGCGACATCCTGGTCGAGATCTCGAAGGATGTCGCCATGCTCTATTGGCTGGACGGGTTCAACAACAATCGCCTGCGCCCCCAGGAGAACTACGCCCGCGAGATCATGGAGTTGTTCACGCTGGGAGTCGGCAAGTTCACCGAGCCCGACGTCTACGCCGCCGCGCGCGTCTTCACCGGGTGGAACGTTGGCATCGAGGGTGGCGGGTCGTCATCTCGGCGCGTTTTCCAGTACCGGTCGCAGAACCACGACACGGGCGACAAGACCTTCAGCTTCCCCATTTACAAGGACGGGAGCAAGACCATCCGGAGCCGCCCCGCGGCCGATGGGATGCAAGATGGTCTCGACTTCATCGAGGCGTTGGTGGCGCATCCGGAGACGCCACGTTACCTGGGGGCGAAGCTGTATCGGTTCTTCATCTCCGAGACCGGGAACATCGACGAGCGGTGGCTGACTCGGATCTCCAGGGTCTACGTCCAGAGCCAGTACGACATGCGCGCGGTCGTGCGCGCGGTGCTGCTCTCGGGTGAGTTCTGGGATCGGGCTTCGTACTTCAGTCGGTACTCATGGCCGGTCGAGTTCGTCGTCCGTTCGATCAAGGATATCGGCTGGCGTGGCTTCTCGTTGAACGACGCCCTGGGCCCGCTGAACAACATGGGCCAGATCCTGTACGACCCGCCTGACGTAGCGGGCTGGGAACCCGGTCGTGCGTGGTTCTCGACCGGCGCGATGCTCGCCCGCATGAACTTCGCCTCGGTGCTCGCCGCCAACCAACGCTTCAACTTGGCCACGGCGGCGCGTTCGACCTCCGCCTGGAACTCTCCGGAATCGCTGCTCAAGTACGTGCTCGAAGGCCTGCCGCGCCCTGAGTTCGACACAGCCGTCCGCGGCGAGTTGCTCAACTACCTGCGATCAACCACCCCCTGGACCGGGAGCCTCGCCCAGCTGCAGGTCAAGCTCCCAGGGCTGGTGCGGCTCGTGGCCAACAGCGCGGAGTACCAGTTCGTATGAAGGTCACCAGACGTCAATTCGTCAAAGGCGGAATGGCGGCGTTCACGGTGACGTTCGCCGCACCGGAGCTCCTGTCTGATCTTGCGCGCGCGCAGGGGAGACGCGCCCGGAACCTCGTGGTGCTGTACCTCGGGGGCGGCAACGATGCGTTGAGCACCATCGTTCCGTATCGCGATGCGTTCTACTACAGCCGTCGTCCCACCGTCGCCATTCCGGCCTCGGACGTGCTGCAGGTTGGCACCGACTCGTCGCGTATCGAGTTGGGGCTCCATCCTCGGTTGACGGGGCTGAAGCAGATCTTCGATCAGGGGAAGCTCGCGATCATTCAGCGAACGGGCTATCCGAACCAGACGCGTTCGCACTTCTTGGGCACCGATATCTGGTCCACGGCAAGCCCGGCGAACGCCTCCGGCGCGGGATGGGTGGGTCGGTACCTCGATTCGCTCCCCTCTCCGGTCGATCCGCTGGCCGGCTGGAACACGACGAGTGATCTGCCCCGCGTGCTGGTCTCGGAGAAGGTGTCGGTGCCGGCCATCCAGAATCCCGCGACATACGCGTTCGCGAGCCCCAACTCGGGGACAGAGGCGGTGGCCGAACGCACGGCGGCACTTCGGATCAGCTCTCACGTGCCGGTGGATCGTCCAGAGCTGGCGTTCGTTTATGGCAGCGCGCAGGCGGCGATGGCCACCCTGGATCGTGTGGCAACGGTGGCGAACTACAACCCGAGCGTGACCTATCCGAACACCGGGTTTGCCCAGGCCTTGCGCGCCGTTGCCGGCGCCATGGTGCGCGGCATCGGCACGCGCGTGTTCTATGTCACCACGGGCGGGTTCGACACCCACTCGAACCAGGCCGGGGCGACCCCTCTGGTTGGCAGCTATGCCAACTTGATGGCCAATCTGAACGACGGATTGATCGCTTTCTACAACGACGTCCGCAATCAGGGTCTGCTCGACGACACGTTGGTCATGTCGTTCTCCGAGTTCGGTCGACGGATCAGCGAGAACGGCAGCAGTGGCACCGACCATGGCGCGGCCGCGATGATGTTGGTGCTGGGTGGGCGCGTCGAGGGTGGTCTCTACGGCACCGCGCCAAACCTCAACCCCAACGGAAACCCAACGCTCGAGAACAACGGCGGGGATGTGACGTTCGAAACCGACTTCCGGTCGGTATACGCGCGCATCATCGACAACTGGCTCGGCGGCAGCTCGCAGGCCGTTCTTCGTGGCAACTTCGTCAACGCAGGCCTGACGTTCGTTTGAGCGTATTCGAGCCGTGAGGCGTCGTTTTGAGTCGTGAGGCTCGCCTGCTGAGTCGATTGCAGACCGACCCCAATACTCACGACTCAAGACTGCTGCACATCCCCTGACTTCAGCAGTTCCCGTAAAGCGCTCTCGAGATCGTCGTAGGCGAAACTGAACCCCAGTCGCCGAGCTTCGGAAGGGATGGCGCGCTGGCCGGTGAGCAAGAGCGCGTCAGCCATTTCACCAAGAACGAGCCGCAACGCAAACCGTGGTGCGGGCAGGACCGCGGGCCTGCGCAGGACGCGACCCAACATCCTCGCGAAATCCACGTTCGTGACGGGCGATGGGGCCGTGGCATTCACTGCGCCGGAGGCGGCAGGCGCCGACAACAAGAACCTCACGAGATCGACCCAGTCCTGCCGGTGAATCCACGGCATGTACTGGCGGCCCGAGCCGAACGGGCCGCCCAGTCCTAGGCGGAAGGGCAAAAGCATCTTCGGTAGAGCGCCGCCCTTGGCGTCCAGCACGAGACCTGTGCGGAGGTAGATGACGCGCGTTCGCGGCGATGCCGCGTGCCCCGCTTCCTGCTCCCACTGGGCGCAGACCGATGCGAGGAAGTCGCGGCCCGCCCCGTCCGACTCCGTCACGATCTCGTCGCCGCGCGGTCCGTAGTAGCCCACCGCCGAGCCGCTGAGGAAGAGCGCTGGGGGAGCGCTCGCTCGTTCGATGGCGGCGACGAGGCTGCGAGTGGCCTCCAGTCGGCTGTGCAGGATGCGCTGCTTCTTGGGCCCGGCCCACCTGCCCTCCGCGATCGAGTCTCCTGCCAGATTGATGACGACATTGGCACCGGTGACCGTGTCGGCCCAAGTTCCCTCGACGACGGATGGGTTCCAGGTCACCACGCGCGCGCCAGAGCGGGCGCCGGTCGGCTCGAGCGCTTGGCGGCGGCTCAGGATCGTGAGGTCGTGGCCGTCGTGCCCGAGCGCGACGGCGAGCGCTTGACCGAGAAATCCGCTGCCGCCCGCGATCACGATCCGCATAGGGGCATTGTGACCCAACGCGAGCGCCGAGAGCCGAGCCATGGCCGTGTGACCTGCGACTGACGAGCTTGACATCCCCTCGCTCCGAGTCCTAGTAACTGACTAGTTAGTTGCTATGGCACGACCCGCGAAGGTGTCTCCGGAGCGCATTTTTCGCGGCGGCAGCCCACGAGTTCGCCTCGCGCGGCTACGCCGGGGCCCGCGTCGACCGCATCGCCCAACGCGCCCGCGTCAACAAGGCGATGCTCTACTACCACTTCGGGAGCAAGCGGCAGCTCTACCGAGCGCTGCTCCGCACGACGTCTCTGCACGTTGCGGCCAGATTGCGAGAGGTCGGCGAGAGTTCCGACAGGCCTGAGCAGATGATGGACCGCGTCATTGCGACGTTCGCAGAGATCGCCCGCGAGCGTGCCTTCTTTCCAGCGGTGATGCTGCGCGAGATCGCCGAAGGGGGCGCGCACCTCGACCGCGAGACGCTCGCCGCCCTCGGCGCCGTCCCCATGGCCTTCAGCGCCATCGTCGCCCGAGGCGTTGCCGCTGGCGCGTTTCGACCAGTCCCCCCGATCGTGGCCTACTTCATCACGATGGCGCCGCTGATGGTCTACATGGCAGCGGCGCCGATTCGGCGTGAGCTCGCCAAGTCTCGACTGCTACCGGTCGTGCCACCGGATCTGGACGCGTTCATCGGACACCTCCAGCAGACGATGCGGCGCGCACTGGAGAACGAACCGAGCCTTGGGATTACGACGTGAGGACGGCATCTATGCGTACTCCACAAATATCGCGTGTCTGGCACCGTGCAGGGAACGCGGCGCTCGCCCTCGTCGCGACGTGCCTGGTGGCCTGTCAGGCCACGCCTCCCACCGATCGCGTACGCGTGTCGGGCCAGGTCGAGGCCACCGAGGTTCAAATCGCCGGCCAGGTGGGCGGCCGGCTCCTCGAGCTCGCCGTGACCGAGGGGCAGCGGGTCGCCGCGGGCGACCTCATTGCTCGCCTGGATACGGCCGACGCGGCGCTCGCCCGCGAGCTCGCGCGTGCCGAGAGGAGCCAAGTCGTCGCCCAGGTACGGCTGCTGCGCGCCGGTTCACGGGTCGAGGACATTCATCAGGCGGAATGGCAGAGCGCGGCTGCGCGCTCCGAGCAAGCGGCCGCTGATGCGGACCTCGTCTCTGCTCAGGTCGACGTGGACCGGTTCGAGTCTCTGCTGGCTTCCAACTCAGGCTCCCGCAAGCAGCGGGATGATGCCGCCGCTCGCCGCAATGTCGCTCGGGGGCGCGTCCAAGCCGCCAAGGACCGCGCCGCCGCCGCCGACGCCGTGGTGGCTCGACTCAAAGTCGGCGCTCGGCCCGAGGAGATTGCCTGGGCCGAAGCGCGCGTGGCCGCCGCCGACGCGCAGATCAGGATCTTCGAGAAAGCGATTGCGGACGCCACGCTGACCTCTCCGATCGCGGGTGTGGTTACGACGGTGGTGGCGGACGCCGGAGAGACGGTCGCGCCCCGTGCCCCGCTGGTCGTGATTACCGATCTGGATCACGCGTGGGCCAATGTCTACGTGGATGAGCCGGCGGTGCCGAGGCTGAAGCTCGGGCAATCCGCGACGCTCTACACCGACGGAGGCCTGTCCATGACCGGAACCGTGAGCTACGTGTCGCCCAGGGCCGAGTTCACGCCCCGCAACGTGCAGACCGCACAAGACCGGTCCCAGCTCGTGTATCGACTCAAGATCGCCGTGGACAACACGGCCGGTGTGTTGAAGTCCGGCATGCCGGTCGAAGCCGAGTTGATTTACCAATGAACACCATGTCAGACACTCCTGCGATTCAGCTCGAAGCGGTCACGAAGCGCTTCGGTCGGACGACGGCCGTTCGAGATCTGTCGCTGTCGGTCGCCCGTGGCGAGATGTTCGGCCTCATTGGACCAGACGGAGCCGGAAAGACGACCACCATCCGTCTGGTGTGCGGGCTCGTGCACTCGGACGGCGGATGTCTGCGGGTGCTCAATCTCGACCCGGTGCGCGACCACCGACGGTTGACCCATTCGGTTGGCTACTTGTCTCAACGGTTCAGCCTCTACGGCGACTTGACCATCGACGAGAACATCGCCTTCTTCGCGGACATCCACGAGGTTCGCGACTACCGGGCCCGACGCGATCGCTTGCTGGACATGACGCAGCTGACGCCGTTCCGCTCCCGGCAAGCGGACAAGCTGTCGGGCGGCATGAAGCAGAAGCTCGCGCTCGCATGCACCCTGATCCACGAGCCCGAGCTGATCGTGCTCGACGAGCCGACCACAGGGGTGGATCCCGTCTCGCGTCGCGAGTTCTGGAAGCTTCTGTCCGAGTTCCTATCGCTCGGTGTCACGATTGTCATGGCCACACCCTACTTGGATGAGGCCGAGCGCTGCTCGCGTGTCGCGCTGCTCAGCGAGGGATCATTGCTGGCCCTCGACTCACCCAGCGCGCTGAGGGGAGCCCTCACGGGCACCTGGCTCGAGGTCATCGCGCCAGATCATCGAGGCGCCTTCGACGCCCTTCGGCGCCTTCCGGACGTCGCGAGCGTCGAGCTGTTTGGCGAGCGGGCGCACGTGCGCGTCGATGGCGACGATCCGCATGCGGCGCTCCGGTTGCGCGACGCGCTGCGCTCGGTCGACGTCGACAGCGTCCGCCGCGTCGTGCCGTCGCTCGAAGATGTCTTCATCGCGCGTCTCGGTGAGGAACGGGCGTGACCCGCTCAGCGCCGCGGTGGCTGGCCGTCTCTATCGCCCTTCTGATCCCCACGGCCGCGTCCCGTCTCCATGCCCAGGCCGGCACGCCTGTGTCGTTGACGCTCGGTGACGCCATGCAGCGGGCCATCGCCGCAAGCCATCGTCTCGAGGAGGGATGGGCGCGAGCCGAGGCCGCGTCCGCCGTGGTCGACCAACGTCACGCCGTGCAGCTGCCGCGGCTGAATGGCATGGGCGGCTACACGCGCACCAATCACATCGATCCCTTCGGCGTCCCCCTTCCGAACAGTCAGCTCCGAATCATCTACCCTGACATTCCGGACAACTACCGCACGAGGCTCGACGCGCAGTGGCCGATCTACACCGGCGGACGTCTGCAGGCGCTCGAGCGCGCCGCCCGGACCGACGCGACCGCCGCGGCGCTCGATATCCAGGCGGTGCAGACGGATCTCAGGGCGGAGACCGCCCGCGCGTACTGGACGCTGGTCTCGGTGAGCGAGTCGCTGCGCGTGGTCGAGCGGTCGCTGACGCAGGTCGAGGCGCACCTGCGCGACGCGCGCAATCGTTTCGACGCCGGCCTCGTGCCGCCGAGTGACGTCCTCTCCGTCGAGGCTCAGCAGGCGCGTCAGCAAATGCTGCTCGAGTAGATGCGCGGCAACCAGGACGTCGCCGAAGCGGCGCTCGCGCGGCTCGTCGGATTGCCGCCCGGGACCTCCATTCGACCGACTGAGGCGCTGGCCTCGCCCGAGACGGGTCCGCCTTCGTTCGACACGCTCTTGACCGAGGCGCGCGAACGTCGGTCAGATCGGCGTGCGCTCAGCGAGCGGGTGTCGGCGGCGGGCGTGCGTGTGCAAGCGGTGGCCGCCGGTCGAAGGCCCACGATCGGCGTTGGTGCCGGCGTGGACTACGCATCACCGAATCCGAGAATCTTCCCGCGCCAGTCGCCGTGGCGAACATCGTGGGATGCGAGTGTGAACGTCGACTGGCCGCTGTTCGACGGCGGTCGCGTCGACGCTGAAGTGGCCGAGGCCGTGGCCGCCTGCCTGACAGCTGAAGCGCGATTGGCCGAGTTCGATTCGATGCTGGGGCTCGAGATCCGCCAACGCCTCAGCGAACTGTCGTCAGGGCGTGCAGTGGTGACCGCTGCGGACGCCTCAATCCGAGCCGTCACCGAGGCGCACCGTGTGCTGCGCGAGCGGTTCGCCGCCGGCGTGGCGACCAGCACCGACGTCCTCGACGCCGAACACAGCATCTTGCAGGCCGAGCTCGACCGCGCGCAGGCGATCACGGCTCTCCGCATCAGCGAAGCCGGTCTCGCGCGAGCGATGGGCCGCTAGCGCTTATGCAGGCGATCTCCGTTGTCAATCTGACGAGACGCTTCGGTGACTTCGTTGCCGTCGACTCGCTGTCCTTCGACGTCCGGCCCGGCGAGATCTTCGGCTTTCTCGGCAGCAACGGCGCGGGGAAGTCGACGACGATCCGAATGCTCTGTGGGTTGCTGAAGCCCACCAGTGGGACGGCGACAGTGGGTGGGCTGGACGTGGGCCGCGATCCCGAGGGCGTCAAACGGCGCATTGGCTACATGTCTCAGAAGTTCTCGCTGTACGAGCAGCTGACCGTCGATCAGAACATCCGATTCTTTGGCGGGCTGTACGGCCTGAGCGGCGAGCGGTTCGAGGCTCGTCGGGCGTTTGCGCTCGAGATGGCCGGACTCCACGGTCGCGAGCGGATGCACGCCGCCGAGCTCGCTGGGGGGTGGCGGCAGCGGCTGGCGCTTGGGTGCGCCATCCTGCATGAGCCACCGATTCTGTTTCTCGACGAGCCGACCGGCGGCGTCGATCCGCTGTCGCGTCGCCAGTCCTGGTCGCTCATCGACAATCTGTCGCTGAACGGCGTGACGGTGCTGGTGACTACCCACTATCTCGACGAGGCCGAGCATTGCCATCGGATCGCGATCATCCGCGCGGGACGTCTGGCTGCTCTCGGAACCACGCGAGAGCTCAAGTCGACGTTCGCCGACCGACGCATCGTCGAGATTCGGGCGAGCCGACCCGTGGACGTCATGCAGCGACTCGACGCCATGCCGGAGGTCGAGAAGACCAGCGTGTTTGGCACGGCCGTTCACGCGGTGCTCAAGCCTCGCCCCGATCGCGGTCACGGCGCTCCCGATGTCGTCTCGAATCTGCGACGTCGGTTGGAGGCGTCTGGCGTGAGTATCGTCGGGGCCGAGATGGTTCAGCCGTCGCTGGAGGATGTGTTTCTCGAGGTTGCGGGGCGGGCGTTATGATTGGTGCACGCGCGTCGGCAGTGGCTCGCAAGGAGTTTCGGCAGATCGCGCGCGATGGCCGCACGCTGTTCATCCTCCTGTTCATCCCGGTGTTCTTCCTGCTTCTCTTCGGCTACGCGCTCAGCTGGGACATCCGAGGAGTTCGCCTAGCCGTCGACGACCGCGATCGCACGGTCGACAGCCGCGCGCTGGTGTCCGCCTTCGTCCAGTCCGAGTACTTCACGCTGGCCAACACGATTCAGAGCGACGAGCACCTCACCCGACTGATGGACACCAACGCCATCCGGGCGGCCCTCGTCATCCCAAGTGGCTACGCTCGCGATCTCACGCGCGGTGAGCGCGTGCCGGTGCAGGTCCTGCTCAACGGAGACAACGCCAACACGGCGACGACGGTGATGGGGTATGTCAACGCGGTCATCGAGGCGGAGTCAGCGCGCCGGCTCAGCGTCGCCTCAGGCGGTGCGACCGTGCCGGTGCCGATCCTGGTCGAGCCGCGCATCTGGTACAACCCACAGCTGAGGAGTGCGTTGTTCCTCGTGCCCGGCCTCATCGCCTACATCGCGATGATCACGGCGGTCATCTCGACGTCGCTGTCGATCGTGCGTGAGAAAGAGCGTGGCACCATCGAGCAGGTCCGCATGGCACCTCTCAACGCGGTGTCGTTCATCATCGGCAAAACGCTCCCGTATCTGCTCATTTCGCTGGTGGCTGAGCTAGCGATCGTCGGCGCGGCGATGTGGCTGTTCGATTTGCCGATGCGCGGCTCGTGGGGCGTGCTGCTCCTAGCCCTGACGTTGTATCTCGTGGGCGCGCTGGGTCTGGGCCTCCTCATCTCGAGTATTGCGGATTCGCAGCAGGTCGCGTTTCAAGTGGCGATGCTGGCGTCCCTCCTGCCGACGCTCCTGCTGTCTGGGTTCATCTTTCCCATCGCGAGCATGCCGCAACCGCTGCAGACCGTCACCCGGATCGTGCCCGCGCGCTACTTCCTGGTGGCGTTGCGCGGCGTCATGCTCAAGGGATCGAGTCTGGCGACCATCCAGGATCAACTGATCGCACTGACCGTCTACGCCGCGGCCATGATCGGCTTGGCGTCGATCCGGTTGCGGCGCCAGTGGCATTGACATGCGTCGCGTCCGATTTCTCGTGTGGAAGGAGCTGATCGAGCTGAGGCGCGATCCCCGCCTGCTGGCGGTGGTGATCGTCACGCCGATGGTTCAGCTCATCCTGCTCGGGTACGCCGCGACGACCGACGTTCGGAACGTGCCGCTCGTGATCGCCGACGCCGATCGATCGCGGGCGAGCCGTGAACTGGTGCAACGCTTCGATGCCTCGAAGAGCTTCACCCTGGTGTCGGTCGTCACCGACGCTGGCGAGGCGGGCGATTACCTCGAGAACGGTCGTGCGCGGATGGCGCTCGCCATCCCGCCGGGCTTCGGGGAGCGGCTGGCTGGCGGCCGCGTGGAGACGATTCAACTCCTTGCCGACGGCAGCGACGCGAACTCAGCCGGCGTGGCACTGGGGTACGCGAACAGCCTCCTCGCAGCCTATGCGCGCGAGCTCGCGCAGTCCGGTGGCACCCTACCGGGAACGATCGAAGGTCGCGTGCGCGTCTGGTTCAACCCTCGCCTCGAGAGCCGCGATTTCATGATTCCAGGCATCATCGCGTTGCTCCTCTTGGTCGTGACGACGATTCTGTCGTCGATGGCGATTGTCAGGGAACGTGAGCTCGGGACCCTCGAGCAACTCAACGTGACACCACTGAGCCGCCTGGAGCTGATCGTGGGCAAATTGGTGCCCTACGGCATGATCGGGCTCATCGATGTCGGCCTCGTCCTCATGGTCTCGACCTACTGGTTCCACGTGCCGCTTCGGGGAAGCGCGTTCCTCCTGTTCGGCATGACCATGGTCTACCTCACGACGACGTTGGGTCTCGGCCTTTTCGTTTCGACGGTCAGCGCCACACAGCAGCGGGCGATGATGACGACGACCTTCATGCTGTTGATGCCGATGATCTACTTGTCCGGCTTCGTGTTTCCGATCGAGAACATGCCGGAATGGATTCAGCCGATCACCTATGCGATCCCGTTGCGGTATTGTCTCGTGATCCTTCGGTCGCTGTTCCTCAAGGGCGTTGGGCTCGAGACGTTCTGGCCACAGGCTCTTGCCCTCCTCGCTTGGGGGCTCGGCATCCTCGCGCTCGCGCTCGCGCGATCGTCGAAGCGAGCGGCGTAACGTGCTCTAGTGCCGAGTGGCCCGACTCGCTTCCCCATGTGTTCGCCATGCGTCCTCGCAGAAGAGATGCGGGGCGGGATGCTGGCCAGCCTTGATGAGGAGCGCCAGCAAGACGTCGCATGCCACTAGAATCGGATCAGTCACGGCGCCCTGACGGAGCAGTGCGGCGCGCACAGCGCACACGCGACGCGACGATACTCTCAGGGACGCCTCTAGCGATGTCGAGTGGCGAGGGAACGGAGCCCGGAATACTGTGGAGGAACACGACCTCTATACCCTGATCGGTGAAGACGGCTTTCAGCGTCTCGTGGCCGCGTTCTATCGTCGGGTGCCAACCGACGACATTCTCGGTCCTATGTATCCACCACACGACCTCGCGGAAGCGGAACGGCGGCTGCGCGACTTCCTGGTGGGGCGTTTCGGTGGCCCTCCTCGCTACATCGAGGAGCGCGGACACCCACGGCTCCGTATGCGCCACATGCCTTTTTCGATCAACGAGGCGGCGCGTAATCGGTGGATCGAGCTGATGGGTCGTGCGCTGCAGGAGGCCGCGCTGCCCGAGCCCGCAGAGGCGCTGCTGCGCGAGTTCTTCGGTGCCGTTGCGACCATGATGATCAACCGCCAGTGACGCCAACGACCAAGAAAGGGCGTTGGCGAGTACTATCAAGCTGATGCTCTCGTCCGTCCTCGTGACCGGCGCAACCGGTTTCATTGCTTCCCGAATCATCGAGCGTCTTCTCGCTCGTGGCCACAGGGTGCGCGGCACCGTGCGATCGCCGAAGAAGCCTGGTGATATCGATCGCCTGCGAGAGTTGACGGGTGCGCGAGAACGGCTCGATCTGGTCGAGTCCGATCTGATACTGCCGGCGTCGTTCGACGCCGCCGCTGTCGGATGCGACGTCGTCATGCACACCGCCAGTCCGTACGCCATCGATGTCTCGGACGCGCGGGGTGAGCTCGTCGACCCGGCCGTGAACGGAACGCGTGAGGTGCTTGCGGCCGCCAGCCGTGCCGGCTCGGTCCGTCGCGTGGTTCTCACATCGTCGATGGCCGCCGTGACCGACGAACCAGACGACCGTGTGCTGACCGAGGCGGACTGGAACACGAAATCGTCGCTCGACCGCAATCCGTACTACTACGCCAAGACGATGGCCGAGCGCGCAGCGTGGGCCTTCATGGAAGAGAGCAAGCCGCCATTCGATCTCGTCGCCATCAACCCGTTCATGGTGATTGGGCCCTCAGTGACGGCCAGCCTCAACACGTCCAATCGGCTGCTGCTCATCGACCTGTTGAAGGGGACGTATCCGGGCATCCTGAGTCTCACGTGGGGGATTGTCGACGTCCGCGATGTGGCCGAAGCGCACGTCCGCGCGATGGAGGTCGCTGACGCTCACGGGCGATACCTGTGCGTCGGAGAGGCAATGAGCATGCGGCAGGTCGTGACGCTTTTGAAGTCGAGTGGATACGGGGGCCACAAGTTGCCCGCGCTCTCACTCGACTCAGGTATCGCCACCGCGATTATCAAGCTGGCCGCGGTCACGCAACAGAAGGGGACCGGGTCCTACTTGAGGAGCCACCTGGGTCGCGTGCCTCGCTACGACACGACGAAGATACGCACCGAGCTCGGCGTCACCTTCCGGCCGGGGGCAGAAACCATCCTGGACACGGTGAGAGATCTTCAGCGGTGGGGACATCTTGGCAACTGACGCTCGTGCCGCAGTGCAGACTCTCTCGTACGCCACGCCGACGTGAGACTCGCATTCAGTAGTACTGCCGCGGCAAATCGACGATGGCGCGACGCTTGATGAGGTCCGACAGCTCATCGGTCGATCCGCCCGCCTGCAGTCGACCGAGCGCCGCCGACTCGATCGACGTCTCATCCGGTAGATACGCTCGACACGCGCCGTATTCGGTTTCGTACGCCTCATTTGGAAATCGCAGCTTCAGGCGAATCCTGGATCCCTCGGTTGTCGTTTCGTAGAGCGGGTTGATGCGATAGACGCCGCGCGGTGCGCCCGGCGCCTCGAGGGCGTGCTTCGAGAACACGCGTGCATGGTCGGTGGCGATCAGCGTGAGCGCGGGGTCCGTGTCGAGAGCCGCACCCGAATCGCCGCGCGAGAGATCCAGCGGCCCACCGGCCACGACGTCATGGAACAGCCCGGCCTCTGCGAAGCTGCGCACACGCCGCGTCTCGAAGAGCCCACGATATCCCGTTGGCGTCAGTGGGTTGCCGTGCGACGGGCTCCACACGAGCTGGTTGTGCGTGTGCGTCACCACCACGGTTCCCGGCGAGCCCGCTCGATCGACCACACGACACATCTCGTCGATGAAGCCACGCTTGGTCCAAATGAACATGAACGCATCCGAACACATCGCGTAGGCGAACGAGCCGCGCTCGAACGGGAAGCCGCCATTGCCATCGCAGCACACAGGCTCGCAGCCAGGTGCGGTGAACCGCCGAGCCAGCCAAATCTTCGAGAAGTACAGGTCGGCGAGTACCGGTGGCGGCGTCGACAGATCCAGAAGCGAGCGGGTGATATGACCGGATCCGCCGCACATGTCGATCGCACGGCCGCCTTGACGCAGGACCGTGCTGGCCACGGCGCGCACAACCGCCTGTGAAACGACAAAAGTCGGATCCGAGAAGCGATAGAGGAAGTATCCGCCCTCGAAGCCAGAGCCCATCGCCTCCACGATGTCGCGGAACGTCGACGATGAGGTTCGCGCCGCCGCCTCGAACCGCTCGGCGTCCTGCGGTCGCTCCAAGCCGATCATCGCGCGCAGCGCCAGGTCCGGATCTCCCTGCTCGACGTGCGATCGAGCCAGGCCGGCGTTGGGCCGCAGGTGCATCACCGGAATCCCGTCGACCACGGGGAATGTGCAGCATTCGCAGGCCAGGACGCCGTCGCGAATCTCGAGGTCAGTTCGGCTGTGGAAGAGCGATGTGACCAGCTCGAGAGGACCGCCGCAGAAAGGACACCGAAGGATTTCCAGCGTGTCGATGCGCATATGGCCTGTCAGTCGCGAGTGCCTGGCGTGGCCACGACACCGGATGCACGAGCGAGCGGCACCGCATCCTCCGTCGTGGGAAGAGCCTGGTCGCGCGTTGGCCGCACCGAGGCAGCACCGAGATCCTCGAGTGGCTGCAGTGGTGACGGATCGTTGGGCGCGCGATGGAAGTGCTCGATGCCGAGCCATCGCTCGGCCTCGGCGGGTGACAATTGATCGAATGGATGCCCGGTGCCCATCTGCGTTCGATGGCATCGAATCGCAGCGACCTTTCGCGCCACCCAGGGGGCCACGTCGACGACAACAGTCGGCGGCTCGGCGTTCAGTCCGAACGCGTCGGGCACCAGGCTCCAGAACCCCTTGGGCGGCGCCGCCCAACCGCGCGCGATCGCCGCCTCCCAGATCGGCCGCATCATGCCGCGTGGCATGGTGACGTAGTACAGCGGTGGCGCCGCCTGGCCGAGCGAGCGGAGCGCGGTGGTCGTTCGCTCGTGGACGCCAATGTGATCCACGTGCCAGTACAAGCCGTCCGCGCCAAACGTGATGACGCAGGCGGGCGCGTACCGCCGCACCGCCGCCACGATCTCGGCGTGGAGCAGCGGGACGTCTTCCCATCGCAACTCGCCATCCGGATGATCCATCAGGATGATGTCTCGGATCCCGAGGAGCGCGGCGGCTTCGGTGAGCTCGCCGACGCGCACGACTCCAAGGCCCTCGTCTTTGATCGGACCGGTGGCGCCACCACGTTCGCCTCGGGTGGCACAGAGCAGGATGACCCGTGCGCCGAGATCGGAGAGGCGGGCCAGCGTCCCACCACACGCGAGCGACTCGTCGTCTGGATGTGCGAACACCGCTAGCACAGGACGACCCGCAAGCGAGGTTGCGCTATCGGATGCGTGTGGCACTGGCACCGGATTCTCCGAGCACGCGTCGATAGGCGTGGACGTAGCCGTTCACCATGCGCGCCACGCCGAAGCGACGTTCGGCCTGTGCCCGCACGGCGGCGCGATCGAGCGCCAGCACGCGGGCCAGACCATCGACCATCTCGTCAAGGGTGGCGAACACCCCGCCGGTCACACCCTCATCCACGACTTCACGGACGGCTCCGCGATCGAGCGCAGCGACAGGGGTTCCACATGCCATAGACTCCGCCAGGACCAAGCCGAACGGCTCACGCATCTGCACGGGATAGAGGAGCGCCTGCGCTCGCCCGAAGAGCCGGACCTTCTCGTCGTGATCGACCTCGCCCACGTACACCACGTGAGTCCCATCGACGTGCGGTCGGACGTGCTCGCGATAGTAGTCAGTTTCAGGCGCCGCGAGGAGGAGCCGTTTGCGCAGCCGCCGAGCCACCTCGATCGCCTGTAGCACTCCCTTCCCCTCCGTGAACCGTCCCAGGAAGAGGAGGTAGTCATCCGGCCGTGCGCAGAAGACGAAGCGGGCGAGGTCGATTGCATGCGGCACGGTCGCGACGACGTTGAGGCCACGTAGGAGCGTGGCCTGCTCATGTGAGATGGCGATGAACGGGGCCTCTGGGTACCTGGACCACAGCGCCGCCTCCGCGTCCGACGGCGCGTGGTGCAGCGTCTGGACGATCGGCGCGTGAGACAGGCGCGCGAAGGCCAGCGACATCGGATAGTACATCGCCTGGTAGTGGATCACGTCGAAGGCGTCAGCGCGTTCGACCGCGGCCGCCAGATTGAAGAGCTCGCACAGCTCCCATGGCCACATGCTGCCATCCTGCCAGTAGCCCTTCGCGAACGTGGCGTGCAGCCTGGCTCGCGTTGTCGATTCGCCGGTGGCGAACAGGGTGACGTGATGCCCGGCGGCGACGAGACCCTCCGTCAGCAGCGCCGTCATCGTCTCGACGGAGCTCGCGCGCGTCGGTGGGATCGCACTGGCGACGGGGGCCACGTGGGCGATTCGCAGGGGAGACGGCGTCGCATTCCATCCTGCCCCGGTCTGGACCGGATCCACGCTCACGCGGTCACCGTCTCGATCAAGCGCGTCAGGACGCGGCTCGGGTCGAAGTGCTGGCTCGCGATCTCACGTGCGCAGCGGGCGTGGCGCGGATAGTCGGCGTTGATGCGATCGATGCCCGCTAGCGCTTCCTCCGGAGACGAGAACGCGAGCAGTCCGTCGCCGGACGGCAGGTGCGCCGTCCACCCCGTGTCCTGAACGATCGCCGGACGACCGGAGGCCAGGTAGCACGCGGTGCGGTCGCTGAACCAGCCGGATCGGTTGGCAACGTACGTGTGTTTGGCCACGCCGAATTCCGCGCGCGATCGGTGGATGAAGTCTCGATACTCGCCGGGCGTGCGAGACACGTCCATGGCGGCGACCGTGCCCCACCCATGTTCGCGCAGGAGGCGCTGCGGACCGTTGATCGCGAGCTCGAACGACTGCGACGTGCGCGCCGGCAGATCGAGATACTTCACGAATTCCTGGTCCTTGTTTCCACCGACGTCCGCGAAGCTCTCGATCTGCCAGGTCATCACCGTCGTGAAATGCGGGCCAGGCTCGACCGACACGCGCCAATCCTCGATCGTGACCGGCTGCCACGTCTTTCGCCAGATGAAGTCGCCGACGGGAACGGGCGAGGCGGCGGTCCCGATGTTCGCGCCGAACGTGAAAAGGCAACCAAAGCGCTTGAAGAACTCGACGTACCAAGGCTCGGCCTTTGCGATCGCCAACTGTGTGAAGGCCGGGTCGGAGTCGATGAACGCGCTGCGTGGTATCCGTGCGTATTCGTCGCGCCAGAACCAGGAGCCCCCAGAAAGATTGAGGTACACGTCCGCGTCCGCGCAGAAGCGTCGGACATCCTCCCCCGTCCGGCCGTGATACGTGCCGTCGTAGTTCACGAAGGCCCACCGGTCTCCGAGTCCGTATGGCGACAGAGCGGCGTGAATGTAGTTCGTGCCGTACGAGGGGTCGATCGCGCGTGTGTTCAGTACCGGGTCGTACACGCACTCACCGGTATCCTCGATGTAGAAGACCTCGTGACCGAGCGCCCGCAGACCGAGCAAGTACATCAGGGAACACCACGTGACGCCCCCAAAAGGGTAACGGGCGATGATGCCCGCGAACAGGATCCTCATCAGCGTTTCGCCGCTTCGATCAGCTCGTCAATGGTCTCGGGCTCGTCAAGGGACTTGCCGACCGAAAGGCGCGCGCACATGCGACGATAGAGCTCGCTCGTCTCGAGCAGCTCGTCGTGACGCCCCTGTGCCACGATGCGGCCTTGGTCCAGAACCAAGATCCGGTCTGCATCGCGGACGGTGGAGAGCCGATGCGCGATCACGAGCGTCGTACGCCCCTGTCGAAGGCTCTTGAGCGCCGAGAAGACGATCTCCTCCGAGATGGCGTCGAGCGACGATGTGGGCTCATCGAGGATCAGAATGGGCGCGTTCTTCAGCACAGCCCGTGCGATGTTGAGCCGCTGACGCTCGCCACCCGAGAGTCCCCCACCGGCCTCGGCCACCGGCGTGTCGTAGCCTTTCGGCAGTCGCGACACGAAATCGTGCGCGTGCGCCATGCGTGCCGCCTCATGCACCTCCTCGTCAGTCGCGTCGAGCTTGCCGTAGCGGAGGTTGTCTGCGATGGTGCCCGCAAAGAGCACCGGATCCTGAAGCACGATGGCGATCTTCTCGCGCAGCGATCGAATCGTGAATCCGCGCACCTCGATGCCGTCAATCGTGACCCGTCCGGCCGTTGCGTCGTAGAACCGCGGGATCAAACTGACCAGCGTCGTCTTGCCGGCACCCGTCAAGCCGACCAGAGCGACCATCTCGCCCGGCTGGGCCTCGAACGAGATGTCGGTGAGCACGACCCGCCCGTTCGGATACGTGAAGTGCACGTGGTCGAAGACCACGTGTCCTGTGAGCCCGACGGCGGGTTTGGCGTCAGGCGCATCGACGGTCTCCGGCATCTTGCTGAACATCTCGCGCACGCGTTTGGCCCCGGCGAGCGCGCCGTTCAGTTGTCCGGTCGTGTGCGCGATGGACGACAGCGGGCCGTAGACGGATCCGAGATACGAGATGACGACCGTCAGCTCGCCCACGGTCATCTCGCCCCTCAGCACGTGTGTGCCACCGACGATGATGACCAGCGCGGTGCCAAGAATCGTCACCAACGCGACCGCCACACCGAAAAGCGATTCCTGCCACGTGATCGCGATCCGTGCGTTCATCACTTCGCTGCCAAAGCCCGTGTACCGATTGGTTTCGAATCCTTCGCGGGCATAGCTCTTTACAAGCCGGATGGCATTGAACACCTCGTACAGCCGGGCCATCAGCTTGGCTTCGAGCTCCTTCACGTGCTCGTTACGGGCCACGATGGTGTTCATGTAGTAGCGCAAGCATACGTAGAGGAATGGCACCACGGTCAACGAGAGCATCGCCACCGTGAAGTCCAGCCGGAGCAAGATGGCAAACATCACCACGAGTGTCGTGATGGATGAGGCGAGCGGGATGATGCCGCTCATGACGAGGTTCTCGATTGCATACGAGTCCACGTCGATGCGGTACACGGCGTCACCCGTGTTGGTCGTGATGTGGTGATGGAGCCCGAGCGCCTGGAGGTGCTGGAACAGCCGGGCGCGCAGGTCGTACACCATGTGCTGACCGGTGATCGTCTGCACTTTCGTCCCGTACGCTGCCGCGAGCTCGTACACCAACTGCAGCAGCACGCCCCCGAGGACGACGATGGCCAGCGCGGCGACCATGTTGCCGACGGTGACCGCGGTCATCCACCCGTTGTACGGCTCGGGGAGCGGATGGTTTCGATAGTTCAGGATGTTGTCGATGACGATCTTCAGTGGCCACGGATGCAGCGCGCTCAGGACGATCTGGGCGAGCAGCAGGAGCGACAGGAGGGTCACGCGACCACGGTGGGGCTGCAGGAAGCCGAGAATCCAGGGAAGCAGCGGACGCTTCGAACCCAGCTCCTGCTGCCAGTTGTCTCCGTCAACGGCGGAGGGCCGGACGTCCGCGGTCGGCGTCGCCGTGGCGTCGCGCGCGGCGTTGGTCATCCAGTCACCCGTGGACGCGCGGGCGTGCGCCTCACCGGATCGGGCGGCGTGGGCAGCGGCAGGAGCGCCGGCGCAATCTGCTGTATGTTGAGCACGACGAGGCGGTCCCGGCTCGAGTCGGCGACGTACAGCCAACCATGCCGTTTCGCGTAGGCGACGCGCGAGGGCGAGCCGAAGGCGTCGCGTCCGCCGTCACTGACCTCACGGATGATGCCGTCAGGCCCCACGGCCCGCACGTAGCCGTTGTAGTAGTCGGCGATGACGATCGTCAGACGGCCTGATGGCTCCGGCACCACGGCGATGCCCGCCGGCCCGGCCAGGGTTGCCTCCGTGGCTGGTCCGTTGTCGCCCGTATGGCCCCACCGGCCGTTGCCGGCGACGGTCCAGATGACGCGAGTCTTGGCGTCGACGCGCCGCACGCGTTGGTGGTGCATGTCTGCGATGTACACATCGCCATTGGGGGCGACGGCGACATCGCTCGGCATGTTCAGAGTCGCGCTCGTCGCCGGACCGCCGTCTCCGACGTTCTCTGCCTCACCTGGCGTTCCCGTGCCGGCGATCGTGTGGATGAAGCCGGTGGTGTGATCGATCATGCGGACGCAGTAGTTCAGGGTGTCGGCGATGTAAATGTCGCCATTCGACGCGGCGGCCACGGCACTTGGCGTGTTCAGCCTGGCCTTGGTCGCGAGGCCTCCGTCGCCGTCGAAGCCCTCGTCTCCGGAACCGGCGATGGTCAGAATGTCCCCTGTCTCCCGATCGACGCGGCGCACCCGGTGGTTGTGCGAATCGGCGACGATCAGGTCGCCATCGGGTGCGATCGCGACCCCGCCTGGGGTGTTGAGCTGTGCGCTGACCGCCGGTCCGAAGTCTCCGGAGAAACCCGAGCCGCGCGCATAATTGCCGATGACCGTCGTGATGTTTCGATTCTCGGCATCCACGCGTCGGATCACGTGGTTGTTCGAGTCGGCGATGAAGAGCTCGCCGCTGGTCGCGACCGCCACGCCACCCGGTGTGTCGAGCCACGCTTCGATGGCGGGTCCGTTGTCGCCCGCGTAGCCTTTCTGCTCGCCGATGATCTGCGCCGAGGCCGCGTCGCGAATCATGAACGTGCTGGCGGCCACTGCGAGCAGCGCAACCAGGAACACCGCCGCCGTTCGGAGCCCGTAGACGCGAAGGAGCGAGGGCGACAGGAGCGGCAGTCGGGCCGGACCGGACTTCAGGGCCGTCATGCCGCGGCCGACGGTCACCGCCTGGACACCGCGATTCAGGATCGCCGTCGCCTGCGCGATGCGATACGCGGCAAATGTCACGGTCGCCACCGCCAGAAGCGCGGCCGTCGCACTCGCCAAGGGATAACGCAGGGCGACGCCGGCAGCGATCCAGCCGACGAGAATCGCGGCCAGCGCAACGGATGTGGCGATGCCGAGGATCGTCGGCCGAAGATACGTGCTGATGCGCACCAGCACGTTGCCGCCCGCGTGCTCCTCGACCAGCGCGCGGAGGTCCACCCAGGCCCACCGGGCGACGAGGATCGATACATCGCGGTCGAGCGACCATCCCTCGTCCACTTCGATGCGTCGCACCGCGCGTGAACGTCGCAGCCAATCCACCAGCTCGGTGAGGAGCCGGTTCGCGGAGGTCCGCTGTTCGCTCCAGAAGCGATCCTCGGCGACGCTTCCGGCACCGAGGAGGAGGGCGCGCCAGGCCTCGCGCCGCGAGGGTGTCGGTCCGCGACTGGTCTGCGGCTCGCTGTGTGGCAACAAGATCTCTGGTGGCGCGAGGATGCCGCGGATGAAGCCCAAGGCCCTCGCGAACGGCTGCAGGAAGTGGAGGAACGCGACCGTTCCCCTGTACCACAGCCGGCTGCCAGGGAGGCCGGACAGATCCGACCGGCTCGCGTACGACACGTTCTTCTGAATCGTGGCGGCGAGCCCGATGAGACCTGTGCCCAGAAGAAGTGATGCGGCCCACGCATGATCGCCAATCGCAGTCACGCTCGCGCCCGCGATCATCAACAGGATGGACAACACCTGCCAGTGAACCGAGTGCGGGAGAAACGCGAACGGATGCACGTCGGTGCGATACACCGACGGAAACGCCGCGCTGCCCCACACGCCTGTGTTGATCCGTGCATCCCAGAGCGAGCGGACGAACGGGAGTGGGCTGTAGATGCGGCCGCGCCACAGCATCCGCCCATCCAGGAACTTACCCGGGTGGTGGGCCGTGAGCCACTTCTCGCCTTCGCCATAGCCGACCTGCTGCCGCCAGTACGCCCTGATCGTCGACCGATGGTGATGCCACACGAGCGCGGATGCCGCGAACCCGATCTTGCCGCCAGCGGCCTGCAGCCGCCAGCAGACGTCGACATCATCGCCTGCACGGAGGTAGACAGGATTGAATCCGCGGATCGCCAGCAGCGCCTCGCGGCGGAAGGCCATGTTGCAGCCGGGAACGTGTTCCGCGATGCGATCGTCGAGCAGCACGTGCGTCGGCCCACCAGGCGCACGCGCGATGCACTGCGCCATCGGTGGGTCGTCCGGCGGAACCACGTTCGGGCCGCCGGAGCCGACGACATCCGAGCGGAGGAACGGTTGCACGAGGAAGGTGAGCCAATCGGGATCGACGCGCGTGTCCGCATCCGTGTACGCCACGATGTCGCCGGTGGCGTGCGACAGACCGATGTTGCGCGCGGCGCTGAGACCCCCGTTCGGCACTTCGACGAGGTGCACGCGCGGATGCTGTTGCGCGATCTCGCAGGTCCGGTCCTTCGATCCGTCGTTGACGACGATAATCTCGTAGTCGGGGTAGTTGAGCCGCTCGAGGGAAGCGAGAGTGTCTTCGATAGTGTCGGCCGCGTTGTAGGCACACACGACGATGGAAACGCGAGGCCATGTCCGACGCGCTTCCTCCGAAAAGGGCGCCGTCTTGAAGACGTCGGACACGGCGGCGGTGGCCGGCTTGGGCTGGCGCTGCCGATCCACCAGGCCGAACGACCAGTCCTCCACGTCGTGGCCACCCCGCCACCACTCGTCGGTCCACGCGAACGCTACCGCGCCGCACGCGCCTTCTTCGAACGCCGCGCGCAGGTGCATCGCCGTCAGCTCCGCCTGTCCTTGCTCGCTCTCGCGGATGCTGTCGACGCCCGCCTCGGCGAGCAAGAGCGGCTTGTGGCCCGCGACGTGCTGCAACCGAGCCAGGTACGCGCGGAGATCCCGCTCGCGATGGAGGTACACGTTGAACGCGCACACGTCCAGGAACGTCAGATCGAGGAATTCGGTCGGCGGGAAATTGACGTAGGTGAAGAGTTGGTTCGGCGCCGTCGCTTTCGCGTTGGCGTACAAGGTCCGCAGGAAACGCTCGATGCGGAGTCGTCCATGCCAGCGGACCACGCCCGGCGGGATCTCGTTGCCGAGGGCAAACATCAGCAGCGCCGGATGATCGGCCAGCGCCTTCACGTGCCCGAGGGTTTCGGCGCGAATCGTCTTCTCGAGCTTCCGGTCGTCGAGAAACGCGACGTGCTGTGACCACGGGAGCCCAACCATCACCCGCAAACCGTGTCGCGCGGCCTCATCCAAGAGGTCGCGACGAGGTGGCGTGTACACCCGCACCGTGTTGATGCCGAGCTTCGCCATCAGCGCGAAGTCCTGCGCGACTCGGGCGTTGGACGGGAACTGGTAGCCGTGAGCGTCTGGCGCGAACGTGCCGTAGGTGACGCCTTTGACGAGGAACCGCTCGGTCCCGGACCGCAGGAACTTGCCGTCAGCCGCGATGGGCACAGTCCGGTGAGCCGAACTTAGACGACGCTCATCGGACGCCTCGGGAAACGCAAGAGTCGCGTGGTGGGCAACTGGCACGACGTTCCCATTGATCTTAGCCTAGCCGCCTTGAAGCGACAGCTCGGCAACCGCGATTCCCTGCTCGCCGCACGTCGTGTAGAAGAGCAGGAGGCGTTCGGACTCCTCGAAGACGAATGGATCGCGGATCTGTCGGACTGGAACGTCGACATCTCCCGCCTCGGAGGGTGCGACGGAAAGGTCGGCGCACTCGTATGGGGCGTCCGGCTGCAGGACCTCAATCGGCTCCGACGCGTGCCAGGTGGTCCAGTCGCCGTGCAAATCGACGGTCGACATCATGATCCGTTCCGGCGCGTCACCAATGGCGGTGAACAGCACGTGCAGCCTCGGACCTCGTCGCAGCAAGGCGACGTGACGCACACGTCCGGCGTATCGCGTGTCCCGAAACGGATTCGGTCCCAGAGCGAACGGGGTCAGTGGATCACGCGTTCGCGACAACAGGCCGAGCCGCGACATACCGTACGCGTATCCCTCGTGCCTGAAGACACGCAGGTAGCTGGTCCTGGTGAGCGATGGCCGCGTGTCGAAGCGCAGGCCATCGGTCGACTCGGCAGCCTGCGTGAACTGGCCAAAGCCCTTCTGCTTCGCCCATGCGCGGGCGCCTTCGAGGTCACCGGGCCAGCGTTGACCGTTCGTCCACCAACCGTGCGCCCACATCACGATGCGCCGGCGTGACTCGTCGATGAAGATCTCCGGCGAGGCGACGTGGGTGTAGAAATCGGCGAGCGCCTCCTTGGGATCGGGTTGCGGCCGGAAGAACGCCGTGTCACGGACGTGGAGCACGCCTGGTTCGTGAACCGTCCAAGGGCCGGTGGGATTATCCGCGTACGCCAGACGGATGAACTCACCCATGTGATTCGAAAAGTACATGTAGTACTTCCCAAGCGGCCGCTCGACCCACGCGGGCACTCGGATCACGGTCGGGCCGTTGACGTTGCCACCCAGGGACGCGGGCGTCTTCACGGTGATGAGCGGATTCGAGGCCGCGCGAGTCACACGCGCCGTCGGCGTCGTCTGCTGCGCGTTAGCAGTGCACGTGAGCGCCAGGCCGCCGATGAAGGCCCTCGCAAGAGCCGCGTGCCGCTGGGAACGGTGAGTGAGGTGGATCATCGTGTCCTCTCATCAATGCGATCGCAGGGCTCCCGCGGTCACCGATCTCGATCGTCGGCGTCCGTCGTGTCAGGGTGCTTCTTGTCGCCGTCAATCAAGCTCCGGAGAACGGCGCCCGCCCGCTCGACGTGCTCTTGGAACACGAGAAGGCGCGCGCCGCCGCCTCTGCTGCACGTCGGTTGGACCCCCATGACGTGAGCATCGGGCACGATTGCCTCGATGCCGTAATCGATGAGCGCGGCACGCAGAGTCTCTGCTTCGTCCGAGGAGCGGCACCGACGAATCTCATGCCACGTTCGCGACATCGTGAGGAACCACCCTCGTCCCATGTGAAGCGCCGACGCAACGGGCCTGGCGCGCTCGACGATCTCTCGAGCGTCGACATCGCCGGCTCTACCGTGTGTCGTGCGACGACCTATTTCTTCGGCAACGCTAGCGCGACGAGCTCGACCGCGTCCCCAGCACGAACAGCGACCATGATGAACTGCCGGCCGTTCTTCATGTACGTGATCGGGAACCCGGTGGTTGGTCCCGGCAGCTGCACCTTTGCGACGGCATCCCCGGTGGCCTTGTCGTAGGCCCAGAGGAGCGGATCCCCGCCGGAGCCTTCGCCGCTGAAGAGCAGCATGGAGGTCACCAGGAGACCCGAGCTGCGATTGAACTTCCCGGTCTTGGGCAGCTTCACGTTCGCGAGCGCCGGATGGTTCTTGACGAAGTCTGGTGTCTCACCGTTCGGCGCCATCCAGCGCGTCTTGCCGGTCCTCAGATCGATCGCGGTGATGCGGCTGTAAGGGGGCTTGGTGATCGGGAGCCCTTGAACGCTCAGGTTCGGGAAGGGCCGCGCAATGTGGTAGCGCACCCCAGTTCGCTCAGTCCCGTCCATGAGCGCGAAGAACCCGACGCTGGTCGCCGAGATCACGTAGAGCACCCCCGTCTTGGGATCGACACCGCCGCCAGGCCAGTTCGCCGTGCCGCCACCGCCAGGAATGATCAGCGTGCCCTTGGTGCCATCCGCCGCGGTGACCAACGACGGCGGCGTGTAGAGCGAGCCCAGACGGTAACCCGCGATCGCCTTCTGGGCCGCGGCGCGAAGCTCGGGCGTGTAGTCGATGAGATCGTCCTGACTGAGACCCTGACGGTCGAACGTCAAAGAGCTGAATGGTTGTGTTGGAGATGTCCACTCGCCTGGAACGTCCGAGGCCGGCACCTTGCGTTCTTCGATTGGCCAGACCGGGCGCCCGGTCCGCCGGTCGAGGAGAAAGACGAAACCCTGTTTGGTGATCTGAGCGATCGCCTTGACTCGGGCTCCGTTCACATCGACGTCGACTAGAATCGGAGCCGTCGGCAGGTCATAGTCCCAGAGCTCGTGATGGGTGATCTGGTAGTGCCAGACCAGCTCGCCGGTCTCGGCCCTGAGCGCGAGGATCGAATTCCCAAACAGGTTCTCTCCGGGCCGGTACCCACCGAAGTAGTCGTTGGTCGGGCTCTCCGTGGCGATGAAGAAGTACCCGAGCTCGGCGTCGACGGTGACAGGGGCCCAGAAGCCGGCGTTCCCGGTGTATCGCAACGAAGACTCGCGGAATTCCGGGCGCGCGCGAACCCAATCATGCGTGCCTTGAGGCACGTTCCAGAGAAACTCCTGCGCCTTCAACCAGGTTTCGGATCCGTACGCCCTGGGCTCCGGAATGGTGTTGAACCGCCAGAGACGTTTACCGGTCCGCGTGTCGTAGGCCACGACGTCTCCCGGAAGGTTCATCGGCCAGACCTCGTTGGGAGAGGATCGCGTGGGAACGCTGCCGGTGTGTCCGGTGATGGACGCGACCAGGACATTGCCGATGATGGCAGGCGGTGATGTGTTCGACACCCGGCCTTCGCGGTTGGCGCCTGGCCGCTGATCCCACCGCAGGTTCTCGATCATGTCGACGACGCCGCCAACGCCGAACCCTGCCACCTGCTTCCCCGTGCGTGCCTCCAACGCGACCAACTGGTAGCTCGGAGTCACGACAAAGATGCGCTCGTCTCCAGCCCTGTCGGTCCAGTAGGTCACGCCTCGGCCGGCGCTTCTCGCGACGGGCTCGATGATGTCCGCCCAGCGACGTTCGTTCGGGCCTGGCCTCCAGACCCACAAGGTCTCGCCCGTTGCCGCGTCGATGGCGACGACGTTTCGCTGGTCACCGGCAGTGGTGTAGAGGACCCCGTCGACCACCAGCGGGCTGACCTGCATCTGCGTCGGCGGCTGCGGGCCTTGGTTACGGGCTGACCAACGCCAGGCGACTGACAGACTCGAGACGTTGTCACGGCCGATCTGGTTCAGCGGCGAATACCGGCTCGCGCCTGCGTCGGATCCGAACCACCGCCATTCCACGGGCGGTGGTGCCTGCGCATGGGCATCCATCGCCCTGAGCGCCATGAGACCGATGACCGCGCCGACGCCGGCGGCGGCGAGCGCACCGATGCGCATCAGGAACATGCCCGATCCGGTCGCACATTGCAGCCGTTTGAGTGTCATGACGCGCTTCGCCGCGAGGATATCACGTTGCGCTCGACCCTCACCGTGGGAGGTGCGGACGTGGGCTACCAGGCGTGAAGCACCAGCCCGCCGTTCTCTCGATCGAGGCGCTCGGCCGCACGCAAGGCGGCGTCGTGCAGGGCGGCTTCGGCTCGCGATATCGCAGCGCACTCGCGCCGGGAGGACGGTTGGCTATCGGGTTGCGCGACACGGCGCACGGTGATCTGGTATCCGCCCACGGCTGCCGCCTCGCCGCATCGGAGCGTTCGCTGATCGGCTCCGCACGACACGTCGAGCCGTGAGAGCCCAGGCTCTCGATGCGCCGCCGACGAGTCTGCGCGGATCAGTGCCCCAGGCCGGTGGCGCTCACGGTCGCTTCGCCAGCTACTGGTGACGCGTTCAGCGACCGGAGCTTCCTGGCGACCGCCCCCTTCAAGACTCGCCACATCAGGGCCGGTGCGAACATCGAGAGAGGGTGTGCCAGGAGGTTGGTAATCCGCATGAAGCGGACGGCCAGCACCGGATCAGTGTGCGCCGCCTGTTGTAGCCTGGCCACGTAGGCGTTGATGGCGTTTCCTATGGCGCTACGTGGGCCGACGGCTTCGGCCATTCTCAGATCGCTCTCGACGGCGGTTGTCCACGGCGTGTCGACGATGCGCGCCGCCGCACGGAAGAACCGGAGGCCGATGCGCGTGCGAGCCTCCGTCACCACAGCCCCAAGCGCTTCCGCTTCGAGCGCGGCGACGGACATCCCCTGCCCGTAGATCGGATTGAAGCTGCAGATGGCGTCGCCGATCACGACCAAGCCTTCGGGAAACCGCTGGAGACGTTCATAACGACGACGAATGCTGGCGGGAAATCTGGCGCTCATCGCTTCGCCGATCGGTTCCGCCGTGCGAAGCACGTCCTCGATGTCACGTGACGGGAGGAGCGCCGCGAATGGCCGGAATGCCTCGATGTCCTCACCGGCTGCAGGGACGAAGTGAGCGATGAGGGTCAACGTCCAGCGGTCACCCTCCTGCGCGATCAGCACCCCGCCTCGCTTCCCAGTGGGCGTGGGTGGAACCACGGTACCGAGGTCGCCATCGAGGTGCCTTTTGTCGCGCCGGAAGAGCCGAGTGGTGTAGACAACGACGGCCGTCACCAGGAACGCCTCAACCGCCAGGACGCATTGAGCCATGGCCACTGGACGCGCACTTCTTCGTACGGTCTCGGCCGTCGCTCTCGTTTGCGTCTAGCTGTCCGCGATCTCGGGCGAGGTCCTGGCACACGAGCTGGGGACCACCCAGGTCTCGATCACGCTCAACCCGGATCGCTCGTTCGCCGTGAACGTGACGACCGACGCTCAGGCGCTCTTGGAGAAGCTGAAAGCCGTCGCCGATCGACTTGTCACCTCGCCTGACGCGTCACCGGTGGAGCTGGAAGCCCGACTCAACTCACTGGCCGAGACGTTTGTCACTCGCACTCAGCTGGTGTTCGGCCACGATGTGTTTCGACCCGCTGTGAGCGTGACCGTTGTCGCTCCGCGCGACGCTGGCTCGCCGCCGACCGCGCACATCGCCTTTCGGGGCACGCGTCCGGACGCAGCAACGACCTTTACGTGGCAGTACGGGTGGACCTTCACGACGTACGCGCTGTCGGTACACTTTGCGCCAAGCGCTGAACCCCTCGTCGAGTGGCTCGAAGGCGGCGAAGTCAGCCGCCCACTGCCTCTGGTCGGCGTCGACCCTGCTCCCAGTTGGTGGCGGACGATGATGCAGTACGTGCGGCTCGGGTTTACCCACATCCTGCCACTGGGTACCGACCACGTCCTTTTCGTCTTAGGGCTGTTCCTCTTGAACGGTCGTCCTCGACCGCTCCTGGTGCAGGTCAGCGCGTTCACCGTGGCTCATTCGATCACGCTGGGTCTCACGATCTACGGTTTCGTCTCGCTCTCGCCGTCCATCGTCGAGCCGCTGATCGCGCTCTCGATCGGCTACGTGGCGGCCGAGAACCTCTGGCGGTCGGAGCTGTCCCGTTCGCGAGTGGCGCTCGTCTTCACTTGCGGGCTGCTTCACGGCCTTGGGTTTGCGGGCGTGCTCACCGAGCTGGGGCTTCCGCCAGGTCATTTCATCACGGCGCTCGTGTCGTTCAATGTGGGAGTCGAGATGGCACAGCTCGCCGTGATCGCGATCGCGTTCACCCTGGTTGGGTTCCAGGCGCAAGGCCGTAGCTGGTACCGCGAACGGGTCGCCATTCCCGCGTCCCTTGCGATTGCGTGTGTAGCCCTTTACTGGACGATCGAGCGCATCGGGGGCTGAGCTCGTCGCCAGCCAAGGACCAAGACCAACGCCAAACCGCTAATGACCACGTACGCGTTTCGCGGTGAAATTGACCACCTGGCCCGAGTTGCCGCCCGCCGGCGCATCGGCCGGCGGACGCTGCATGAATCCCACGCGCAAGCCATCGTCGATGATGCGTGCGAGGAATTGGATTCTGCTCCCGTCGTCTGAGAGCGTCCGCCGGAAGGACAGCACAGCACCGCGGAGGCGGCCATCCTCGATCGGCACGGCTTCGGCGCGGCCGATCCTCAGAGTACCGGTGACCCGCTCGCCCTCGACCGACAGAGCGAGTAGGAACGGAATGGGCGATCCCCCGTCTGGAGTGGGAACGCTGGCTGCCCACAGACCGGTAAAGGGGGACGTCTGTGCGTCAACGGCAGCCGTCGCCGCGAGAACCGCCACCCCGAGCGCCACCACCGCGATGACGGATCGCAGGCTGCGTCGTGTTTGAAGCATGGCCACCCTTCACTGCGCGGATGATTCCGGCAGCGTGAACGCGAGATACTCGCCTGCGTACGCGCCGCCACTGACGGCGACCACGATGAACTGCTTGCCGTTGACGGCATAGGTCATCGGCGAGCCGCTCTGCGGTGCGGGCATCGAGACCGCGCCAACCTCGGCGCCGCTCTTCTTGTCGTACGCACGCAGCATCGAGCCGCGGGGACGTCCGGGCGGACTCGTCACTTGGGGGTCGCCCATCACCGCCAGTGTCTTCGTCACCATCAATCCGACGCCCTGGGTTCCCGGCTGTCCAGTCTTCGGAATGGTCAGCCCGCGGAGCGCGGGGTGATTGCGGATGTTGTCCGGCGTGTCGCCGTGCGGCACCTGCCACACCAGCTCGCCCCGATCGAGGTTGACGGCCGAGAGCACCCCGTATGGCGGCTTGGGAATCGGCAATCCTTGCACGGTCAGCCCTGGATCCGGCGGTGGCGTCCCTCCGCTAGACGAAGGAGGAGGGGGTGCCTCGTCGCGCACCCGTTTGCCCGCGTCGGCCGCGCAGCAATCGCCCGGTCCCATCACCTCGCGAAACGGCCGGCCCGCGAACCCCGACACGTAGCGGATGTCCGAGAAGCCCTGAGGAGGCGCGACGAGCGACCTCACCTGAGCGCCGAGGTTTCCGGCCTGCGCGAAGACGGTGTGCGTCTCGGGATCGTAGGCGGAGCCCGGCCAATTCGTCGCCGTAGAGGCGCCTATTGCGCCGAGCAGCGGGCCGTTCAGGTTGCCGAGAATTGGCGGCATGAATGGGGAGGACGCGTACTTGTACAACTTCAGTCGCTCCAGCGCCTGCTGCCGCAGCTCGGGCGTGAAGTCGATGACGTCCTCGGGAATGCGCATGAATGTCCGCGCGTACGGTGGCGGCTTCGTCACGTGCGGCTGCGTCTTCGCGGTCTTCTCGCCCGGGACGTCCGACTGGGGCACCTCCCGCTCCTCGATCGGCCACACGGGCTGTCCGGTGATCCGGTCCAGGACGTAGAGCCAGCCGATCTTGCTCGGCTGCGCCAGCGCCTTGATCGGCTTGCCATCGACGACGATGTCGGCCAGCAGTGAGGCGCAGCAGTTGTCGAAGTTCCAGAGGGGATGGTGTACGAGTTGGTAGTGCCACTTCCGCTGGCCCGTCTTGACGTCCACCGCGACGATCGACTCGGCGAACAAGTTGTTGCCGGGACGATGGCCACCGTAGAAGTCGGAGGTCGGCGTCTCTACCGGGAGGTAGGCGAGACCGGCCACCGGGTCCGCGCTGATCTGGGTCCACACCCCCGTGTTGCCGTTGAACGACCACGAGCTCTCTTCCCACGTCTCCGCGCCGAACGAGCCGGGCCGAGGAATCGTGTCGAACTGCCAGAGCTTCTTGCCCGTGCGCACGTCGAATGCTCGAATCAGGCCCTTCGTGTTGTTGTGCGTCGAGACCGTCGCGCCCTCACGCATGGCCGCGCCGACAATCATGATGTCGCCGACGATCGTCGGCGTCGCGTGAATACCGATCTCGCCGCTCTCCAGATTGATCGGCTGTTCATTGCCGATGACGACCCCTTGTTTCAAGTCGAGGATGCCGTTGCGCCCGAACGATGTGACGGGTTGCCCGGTCGCGGCGTTCAGCTCTACCACCTGGTAGCCGGTCGTGACATAGATCACCCGGTTGTCACCTTTACCATCCGTCCAGTACGAGACGCCGCGGCCTGATAGCTGGCGCGGAGAGAGCGCCGCACGCCGGCCCTCGCGCAGGCTGTAGACCCACTTCAGCTCGCCCGTACGCGCGTCGAGCGCGACGACCGATCGTCGCGTGCCGCCCGTTGTGTAGAGCGTGTCGCCAATCATCAACGGAGTCCCCTCCAACTTGTACTCGGGGAACGGACCGAGACTGTCGGTCTTGAAGCGCCACGCAACCTCGAGCTTGTTGAAGTTGGTGCCGTTGATCTGATCGAGCGGCGAGTAGCGACTGCCGCTGAGATCCGCGGTGTAGTGCGGCCACTCACCCCTGGTCGTGCTCGGTTGCCCGCTGGCAGCCGTTTGGCCTTCCACCGTCACGGTTGTCCAGCCATGTCCGGAGGCGAGCAGTCCAAGGGCGAGCGCGAGAGGCATCAAGAGGAGCCGGGAGCGACCGACCGAAGGGAGCATGGTGAGCCTCCTGAGGAGCAGGTATGCCGAGTGAGGAGGAGATTATAGGCCTGCCGACCCAAGGCGGCGAGGGTTTCACGAGGGTTACGAGGTGCGGTCGGGTGAGGCGAGGGGTTTCAGCGCAGCCGTTTCCTCACGACGAGCTTGAGGCCCGACCACGTCGCGTCAACCGCGCACACCTTCACGTCGACGGAGCCCAGCGGCGATGCCACCGCTCGGATGACGTCCTCCGTCACGCTGGTCGCTATGCCGGCCGACCGCTTCGGCCACGATATCCAGATCACGGCATCCGGCTTGAGCCTCTTTCGGAACGTCGCGAGTCGTCGGTGCAGCTCCGCCTCCGCTGTGACGAAGCAGTGCACCAGGTCGGTGCGGGCGCTCGCTCGCGCCTCGAACGTGACATCCGGAGGAAGCGGCGCCACGAGAGCTCGATAGTCAGCCGGCTCGTTGACGAGCACCACGCGGCTGGAAGCCCTGATCCCCAGCTTCTCGGCGAGCGGGGTGCCGAAGTACCCCGCGGAGGCAAACTTCGGCATAGGGTGCGCGCTGAGCAACTGGCCACTGCCATCCATCGAGAGCAACGGTTATCAGAAGCGTATAATCGCGACGGCATTCGATACATCCGCTGGGCGGCTGAGTTCGCGTCGTCGTGGAGCGAATGGCAACGTCTTTCCGTCAAGTGAGGCAGCTATGCGTGTTGAGAACCGCTTCGCAGCGATCGGCGTCACACTTCTTCTCTGGTTGTCGTGGACGGCGGCAACCGTGTCTGCTCAGAACTATCCCAATCCGTACCGCATCGTGGAAGGCTGGGCACAGCTCCCGAATGGCCGGCCGATGGGTGCCGTCGGCAAGATTGTGGTCGATCCGGATGGTCGGCACATCTGGGCGGTCGTTCGTTGTGAGCGGCTCGAAGATCCGAAGCGATTCGGCGACGAGTGTCGCGACTCGAAGGCCGATCCCGTCCTGAAGTTCGGACCCGACGGCAGAGTTGTGAAGAGCATGGGGAGCGGCATGTTCATCTGGCCGCACGGACTGGACGTCGACAAGGACGGCAACGTCTGGGTCACCGATGCTGTCGGCAATGCGCGCATCCCCAAAGGCGACAAACGCGGTCACAGCGTCGTCAAGTTCAGCCCCGAGGGGAAAGTGCTCTTGACGCTCGGCACGCCAGGCATCGAAGGGAGCGGACCGGATCACTTCACATCGCCGAGCGACGTCGCCGTGGCGGCCAATGGCGACGTGTTCATCGCCGACGGACACAATGATGTCGGGAACAACCGGATCATGAGGTTCTCGAAAGAGGGAAAGTTCATCTCGTCCTGGGGCAAGAGCGGGTGGGCGCCTGGTGAGTTCCACGCGATTCACGCGATTGCGATCGATCCACAGGGCCGCGTGTTCGTCGGGGACCGAGGCAACAATCGCATTCAGATCTTCGACCAGAACGGCAAGTCGCTGTCGGTGCCATGGACGCAGTTCGGCAAGCCAAGTGGCATCGCCTTCGATACGCGAGGACAGGTTTACGTCGCGGATTCAGAGTCCGACGACGTACAGAATCCGGGCTGGGAAGAAGGGATCCGGATCGGCGACGTGAAGAGCGGATGGGTGTCCGCGTTCATCCAGTTCCCCTGGGGCGATCCCCGCACAACCGCCGGTAACGGCGCCGAGTTCGTGGCCGTCGATCGCGATGGGAACGTCTACGGCGGCGAGCCCGCGCCGAAGCGGTTGCAGAAGTACACGCGGGTCAGGCCGTAGCCTATTCGACGACGACCGCCGTTCCGCTGGCCGACACCATGAGCATGCCGTTACCGCTGCCGAGGACCTCATAGTCCAGGTCCACGCCGACGACGGCATTGGCCCCCGTCTCCTGCGCGCGCTGCTGCAGCTCGGTCAACGCGATGTCTCGCGCCCGCTGCAGTTCTCGCTCGTAGGTCGCCGATCATCCGCCGACCAGATCGCGAATGCCCGCGAAGAGGTCCTTGAAGATGTTCGCGCCAAGGATCGCTTCTCCGGCGACGACGCCGCAGTATCTCGTGATGCGTTTGCCATCAACACTCGGAGTAGTGGTCACGGTCATCGAAGCCTCCCAACTCAGGGGTTTCAGGATTCACAGGTTCAAGGGCTCACAGGTCCAGGGTTCACAGGTTCGAGGGTTCATCACAAACCGAACTGGCGGAGGTGATGATCGACGTGGCCATATCCCCAGAGCATCCATCTTCACGTGTCATCGCGCCAAAGCCGGGGTGACGACCGTATCGCGTGTCCGGTGAAACAAAACGTCGAACGAGAGCCACCAGCTGCTCGCGATCGCGCTCGAACTCCACTGGTTTCGTGCCTGCGCGCTTCGGATCGACCTCCGGTCGCGTTTGGATGCCTTGTGGCCATGGAATCGACGTGTGAAGCGCGATGTACTTGAGAACGGTGCGTGACCACCAAGACTCGGCGGACGATGCGCTTCGCTCTCCAAGGACAGCCAAGAGCGAGTCCGACAGATGACTCAGCATCTCGGCCGGAGTGAGAGTGCCCCATTGGCGCGAGGTGTTGGGCATCAGACGCGCCAGTCGCTCGAGAATCTCGTTCACGTTCGCCGGATCGCTCAGCGATCGGTACGGGCGCATGCGCCTAGGATCTCCCTCGACCCTGGTGGGTCGTGTCGAGGCCCAGCTACGCTGGATCGCTCGAGCCAGCGTGGTCATGCGGCAGCCTAGGGTTCGACATGCCGGCCTCAGTCATCAAGTCCAGATCCGGCGAGGCGTATTGTCATAAAGACGCTGTTCGGGTCGTTCCAATAGGCTGCGAATGGGGTCGTGTCTGTCAAGTGGTGGAAAAGTTCAGACGCGTCATCATCCGGCGTGATGTGACTACGCTGCCTTCTTCACCTCCTTCATATCTCGATAGCCATCAAGCACTCGCAGCTTGATCTGCCCACT